>VFQN01004604.1_pt1 | contig 18066 bp, 19 predicted proteins | sample 3512371 | NCBI WGS metagenome assembly VFQN01 (sample SAMN10412370, study PRJNA504923) | tailings metagenome | isolation source: Replicate 2 from Balatoc abandoned mine | place: Philippines: Itogon, Benguet | collected 2017-08-28 | reverse complement strand
GTTCTTCGCGAGGTACTGCTGGTGCAGGTCCTCGGCATAGAAGTACGGCGTCTCGCTGGCCGGCCGGATCTCGGTCGTGATGTCGCCGAGCCGACGGCGCTTCAGCTCCTCGCCGTACACCGTGGTCAGCTCGCGGGCGACCTGCTCCTGCTCCGGGGTCGTGTAGTAGATCGCGGAGCGGTACTGCGTGCCGACGTCGTTGCCCTGACGGAAGCCCTGGGTCGGGTCGTGGACCTCGAAGAAGGTCTTCACCAGGTCGGCGAAGGCCACCTTCGTAGGGTCGAAGACGATCCGCACGGCCTCGGTGTGGTTGGTGAGGCCGGAGCAGACCTCCTCGTACGACGGGTTCGGGGTCGTGCCGCCGGCGTACCCGACCGACGTCGACCAGACGCCGGGGATCTGCCAGTAGATCTCCTCGGCGCCCCAGAAGCAGCCGAGGCCGAACAGCGCGACCTCGTAGCCCTCGGGGATCTCCTCGCTCACGACCGGCGCGTCCAGGACGCGGTGGCGCTCGGCGATCGGGAAGGTGCGCTCGCTGCGGCCCGCGAGGGTCTCCTCGGGGGCGACCAGCTGGGCCTTGCGGCTGAGGAACACGGGCTCTCCTTTGCTCGGAGTGATGGTGTCCAGTCTTCAACACCGGTGGTGGCCGCTGCGTTCCCCGAGCTCCGTGGGCCTGTGGTATCAGATTGGTACCATCGAAGGCATGGCCATGACGCTGCGCACCGACGCCGAGCTCGACGCCGCCCTCACCGCCCTCGCGGAGACCGAGGGTGTCTCTCGTCAGGAGGTCATCCGACGCGCCGTCCTGGAGCGACGCGACCGCGCCGGACACCGAGCCCGGGTCGACGCGATCGCCGCTGACGTGATCGTCGAGTATGCCGACGCGCTCGAGCGCCTGGGCACGGTGTGACCGAGATCGAGTACCTCGATGTCGAGGATCTCGTGGTGCTCACCCGCCTACTGAACGCCGGTCCGGTGCGGGATATCGGCCTCTTGGACTCGGCGGCGGCTCGCGCCAGGTCCTCGGTCTTCGGTGCCGACGCCTATCCGACGGTCGAGCTGAAGGCCGCCGCCTTCATCCACTCCCTGTGCAAGAACCACGCCTTGGTCGACGGCAACAAGCGGCTTGCGCTGCTCGCCGGCGTGACGTTCATGCGGCTGAACGGAAGGCGGTTCACCCTTTCTCAAATCGAGGCCTTCGATCTGATCATGCGCGTCTCCGAGGGCACTGCCGACGTTCCGGAGATCGCCGCTAGCCTCGGGGGATGAGCGAACAGCAGCACCGGCACAAGAGCGGCTTCGAGACGCGTGCGATCCACGCCGGCTACGAGCCGGACGCGGCGACGGGAGCGGTGATCCCGCCCATCTATGCGACCAGCACCTACAAGCAGGACGGCGTCGGCGGGCTCCGTGGCGGCTACGAGTACAGCCGCTCGGCCAACCCGACCCGCACCGCGTTGGAGGGCAACATAGCGGCGCTCGAGGAGGGCGAGCGCGGGTTCGCGTTCGCCTCCGGGCTCGCCGCCGAGGACACCCTGGTCCGGGCGCTGTGCCGGCCCGGCGACCACGTGGTCATCCCCGACGACGCGTACGGCGGGACGTTCCGGCTCTTCGACAAGGTCGAGCAGGTCTGGGGCCTCGCGCACAGCCCGGCGCCGGTCCACGACCCGGAGAAGGTCGCGGCCGCAATCCGCCCCGGCGAGACCAGGCTCGTCTGGGTCGAGACGCCCACCAACCCCCTGCTCAACATCGGCGACATCGGCGCGCTCGCCGCGATCGCCCACGACGCGGGCGCGCTGCTCGTCGTGGACAACACGTTCGCGTCGCCGTACCTCCAGCAGCCGCTGACGCTCGGCGCGGACGTGGTGGTGCACTCGACCACGAAGTACTGCGGCGGCCACTCCGACGTGGTCGGCGGCGCCCTGGTCGTCAAGGACCTCGAGGTGGCGGAGCAGGTCGCCTTCCACCAGAACGCCATGGGCGCCGTCGCCGGCCCCTTCGACTCCTGGCTGACCCTGCGCGGCCTCAAGACCCTCGCACTGCGGATGGACCGCCACTGCGACAACGCCGAGCGTGTCGTCGACTTCCTGACCAGCCACCCGAGGGTCGGCGACGTCATCTACCCCGGCCTGGAGACGCACCCCGGCCACGAGGTCGCGCAGCGCCAGATGAAGAGGTACGGCGGGATGGTCTCCTTCCGCGTGACCGGGGGCGCGCAGAATGAGCTACAGGTGTGCGAGCGCACCGAGGTCTTCACGCTGGGGGAGTCCCTCGGTGGCGTCGAGTCGCTCATCGAGCACCCCGGCCGGATGACCCACGCCAGCGTCGCGGGCACCGACCTGGAGGTCCCGGCCGACCTGGTCCGGCTCAGCGTCGGCATCGAGACCGCCGACGACCTGATCGCCGACCTGGAGCGGGCGCTGGATTGAGCGTCGGTTTGGGTACGTTGTCGCCGTGACCAACGACGGCAACGACGCCGACCTCACGGCCGACGACACCTCCCGAGCCGGACGCCGGCGGCTGCCGATCATCAGCCGTCGCCAACGCACGGACTCGGAGGAGGAGCCCGAGGAGCGGCTCGCGGCCCGGCTGGCCCACCAGTTCACGCACCTGCGCGACGAGCGGCAGGCTCAGCTGGAGATGCCCGTCGTCGTGAACGCGGGCGCCGTACCGCGCCCCTCCGGCGTTCCGTGGGGTGTGGACCTCGCTGCGGCGTGGGCCTGGCGGTTCCTGGTGATCGTGGCGGCAGGAGCGGTCCTCTTTCAGGGGATCGCTTACCTCTCGGTCGTCGTCCTGCCCGTCGTGATCGCACTGCTGATCACCGCCCTCGTGATCCCGACGGTCGACGGCCTGGTGCGGGTCGGCCTCCCGAGGGGTCTCGCCTCCCTGGCGGTCGTGATCTCCGGCATCGCGCTGGTCGGTCTGCTGCTCACGCTCGCTGGACAGCAGATCGCCGCCGGGGCGAACGACCTCGCGGACCAGACGGTCGCCGGGCTGGACGAGATCAAGGATTGGCTCAAGAACGGCCCGCTGAACGCCAGTGACTCTCAGATCAACGACTACATCGACCGTGCCCAGGAAGCGATCACGGAGCGGACCCAGGACGGCGAGGTCGTCGGGCGGATCACCGAGGTCAGCGCGGCGGTCAGCCACGTCTTCGCGGGGTTCTTCATCGTGCTCTTCTCGACCTACTTCTTCCTCGCCGACGGTGAGCGCATCTGGGCCTGGGCGGTCCGTCTGTCGCCACGGGCAGCGCGCGGCCACGTCGACAGCTCGGGACGCGTCGCCTGGATCTCGCTGACCCAGTTCGTCCGGGCGACCGTGATCGTCGCCCTGGTCGATGCGGTCGGCATCGCGGTCGGCGCTGCCATCATCGGCGTGCCGTTCGTGCTCGCGATCGGCGTACTGGTCTTCCTCGGCGCCTTCATCCCGCTCGTCGGTGCCACGGTCGCCGGCACGGTCGCGGTGCTGGTCGCGCTGGTCGCCAACGGCCCCATCACCGCGCTGGTCATGCTCGCCATCATCATCGGCGTCCAGCAGCTCGAGGCCCACGTGCTGCAACCGTTCCTGATGGGCCGCTGGGTCTCGGTGCACCCGCTGGCGGTGATCCTCGCGATCGCGGCCGGCGTCCTGATCGCGGGCATCGCCGGCGCGTTGGTCGCGGTGCCGATGGCCGCGGCCCTCAACGCCGTCGTGCAGCACCTTGCCGCGTACACAGCGCCCGGGGACGACCCCTTGGAGGAGCTGAACGAGGACTACGAGGAGCTCGGCACCGATGCCCCGGACCCGGAGCGGGAGGAGCCCCGTGGGTGAGGTCGGACTCGCCGAGATCGAGGCGGCTCGCGCACTCCTGCGCGGAGTGTCCGTCGAGACGCCGATGCTGGAGTCCCGCTGGCTGTCGACCACACTCGGCGGCCCGGTGTGGCTCAAGTGCGAGAACCTCCAGCGCACCGGATCCTTCAAGGCCCGCGGCGCGTACGTGCGGATCGCGCGGCTCTCGGAGGAGGAGCGCGCCCACGGTGTCGTCGCCGCCTCCGCTGGCAACCATGCGCAGGGGGTGGCCCTGGCGGCCCAGCAGCTCGGCATCCCCGTCACCGTCTTCATGCCCGAGGGCGCGCCGATCCCGAAGGAGAAGGCGACCCGCGGATACGGCGCCGAGGTGGTCTTCCACGGGCGCTACCTCGAGGATGCGCTGGTCGAGGCGCACGCCTTCGCCGAGCGCACCGGCGCCGTGCTCATCCATCCCTTCGACCATGCCGACGTGGTCGCCGGGCAGGGCACGGTCGGCCTGGAGATCCTCGAGCAGGTGCCCGACCTCCGCACCGTCGTCGTGCCGACCGGTGGTGGCGGCCTGCTCGCCGGCATCGCGATCGCGGTCAAGGCGGTGCGCCCCGACGTTCGGGTGATCGGCGTGCAGGCCGAGGGCGCCGCGGCGTACCCCGGCTCGCTGCGCGAGGGCCGTCCGGTCGCGCTGCCGTCGATGAGCACGATGGCCGACGGCATCGCGGTCGGCCGACCGGGGGAGATCACCTTCGCTGCCGTGCGCGACCATGTCGACGAGATCGTCACCGTGTCCGAGGACGCGCTCGCGCGGGCCGTGCTGGCCGTCCTCGAGCGCGACAAGACCGTCGTCGAGCCGGCCGGCGCCGCCGCGGTCGCGGCGGCGATGGGCCATCCGGAGGCGTTCGCGACCCCGGCAGTGGTGCTGCTCTCCGGCGGCAACATCGACCCGCTGCTGCTGGGCAAGGTGATCCGGCACGGCATGGCCGCCGCCGGCCGCTACCTCAACCTGCGGGTCTGCATCCCGGACCTGCCCGGCGGACTCGCCCAACTGCTGACCGAGGTCGGCGCCGTCGGTGCCAACGTCATCGAGGTCGTCCACGAGCGCATCTCGCCGACCTTGCACGTCGACGAGGTCGAGGTGCGACTTCAGCTGGAGACGCGCGGCGAGGCGCATGCCGAGCAGATGCTCGCCCGGCTCCGCGAGCGCGGCTACCGCGTCTACGAGTGACGGGTCAGCCGGCGAAGGGCACGGCGTCCACGATCACGACCTCGAGGGTCCTGCCGTTGGGCGCCTCGTACGCGACCGTGTCGCCCTTGTTGGCGCCCATGATCGCGGAGCCGAGCGGCGACTGCGGGGAGTAGACCTTGAGTCCGCCGGCGACGTCCTCCATCTCCCGGGCGCCGAGCAGGAAGGTCTCGGCCTCGTCGTCGTCATCGCCGACGAACTTGTAGGTGACCTTCATGCCGGGCTCGACGACGCCGTCGTCGGCCGGGGTCTCGCCGACCTCGGCGCGTTGGAGCATGTCCTCGAGTTGGCGGATCCGGCCCTCGAGCTTGCCCTGCTCCTCGCGGGCCGAGTGGTAGCCGCCGTTCTCCTTGAGGTCGCCCTCGTCGCGGGCGGCGCTGATGCGGGCGATGATCTCCTGACGGATCGGACCCTTGAGGTCCTCGAGCTCCTGCTTGAGCTTGTCGTAGGCCTCCTGGGTGAGCCAGACCTTGCCCTGCTCTGCTGCCTGCGTCATCGAAGTCACTCCTGCTGTGCGGACGAGGTACGGCGGAACTTCCCGCCGTCCGTCGGTGGTGCCCCCCTCGGAACGCCGGTAAACGGCTGTGCGCGAGTGCGCCGGGCCGTTCGACGACGGCCCTGCGGGGAGCCTCAGAACGGCCAGTCTAACAACCGACCGGGCGGGGCGCAGGTCGGCGGGGGCCGGCCCTCAGCGCGGTCGGCTCTGGCCCGGCGCCGTGCAGCCGAGCAGCTCGACGGCAGTCGCCTCCCGCTCGGTGCGGATGTCGACCTCGTTGCGCCCCTCGTCAGGGGTGAAGGCCTGCTCCCCGACCGTGACGTGGTCCTCGGCGTAGGCCCGCACGCGGCAGGAGGCCTGCACGTCGTCGCCGCGCAGTCGCACCTCGACCGTCGCCGTCACGCGGTATGGGTCGACCACGTCGTAGCCGACCAGGTCCGATCGCACCTCAGGGGTCGACTGCTCCCAGATCGTCCAGCCGAGCCAGCCGAGGAACGCCGCCGCGATGATCACGCTCAGCGACAGCATCACCGCACGGCCCCGTCGCGAGGGCGCGCCGTAGCGCTCGGCGAGGTCGGTCGACTGGCTCACGCGCATATGGTCCCATCTACGATTGCCCGGTGACTCAGCGCCCCCGCGCCGGCTACCGGCTCATGCACGTCCACGCGCACCCTGACGACGAGTCGAGCAAGGGCGCGGCCAGCACGGCGCGGTACGTCGCGGAGGGCGTCGATGTCCACGTGGCGACCTGCACTGGCGGCGAGCGGGGCTCCATCCTCAACCCGAAGATGGACCGTCCGGAGATCCTCGAGAACATCACCGAGATCCGGCGCCAGGAGATGGAGCGGGCCCGCGACATCCTGGGCATCCGCCAGGACTGGCTCGGCTTCGTCGACTCCGGCTGGCCCGAGGGCGACCCGAAGCCGCCGCTGCCGGAGGGCTGCTTCGGCCTGGTGCCGCTGGCAGAGGCCGCCGCTCCGCTGGTGCGGCTGATCCGTGAGTTCCGACCGCACGTCATGACGACGTACGACGAGCGCGGCGGCTACCCGCACCCCGACCACATCAAGTGCCACGAGATCAGCGTCGAGGCGTTCCACGCGGCGGCCGATCCCGAGCGCTACCCCGAGCTCGGGGAGCCGTGGCAGGTGCTGAAGCTCTACTACCACCACTCCTTCAACCGACCGAAGATGATCGCGCTCCACGAGGCGATGCTCGCCCACGACCTGGAGTCGCCGTACGCCGAGCGGCTCGAGGAGTGGAAGCCGGAGCCCGAGTGGGACGCCCGCATCACTACCCGGGTGCCCTGCTCCGACTACTTCGGTGTTCGCGACCAGGCGCTGCTCGCCCACGCGACCCAGATCGACCCGGACGGGTTCTGGTTCGCCATCCCGCGCGAGATCCAGGCGGCGGTATGGCCGACCGAGGACTACGAGCTCGTCGAGAGCCGAGTGGCCAGCCCGACCCCGGAGGACGACCTCTTCGCGGGCATCGACGACCCGCTCTGAGACACTTTCTCCATGCAACTGCTCACCGCGGTCCCCCTCATGGTCACGCTCGCCGACAAGGTGCCCGAGGCCGAGGACGTCACGGCCGGCTGGGTGGCCTTCGTCATCTTCATCGCGCTGATCCTCGCGGTCGCGTTCCTGGGCTGGAGCATGACCAAGCAGGTCCGCAAAGTCGACGCCGCCGAGGATGCCGGGCTCTACGATCCCTCGGACCGCGAGCCCAGGCCGACGCTGAATGTCCAGGACGACACCGCTCGCGATGGCACCGCCGACAACGGCCCGGCCCAGAACGGCGCGCACGACTGAGCTGAGTCAGCGCGTCGGCGACGGCGCGGCATCGGAGCACGGCCTCGGCGACTGCCATGCCTCGAGGATCCGCATGATCGCCTGGATGGTTCGGGCGGACTCGTTCATCAGACCTGCATGTCCCGTCCGGGGGACGACTTCGACGAGGGCGTTCCCCAGGTGCTCGACGACCTGGGGTGCTTCGGCTGGGGGGAAGAGCGGGTCGTTCTCGAAGTAGACGAGCGCCGAGTCCACGTCGCGTGGCCAGGGGCGTGTCGTCGTCGAGCCCTGGCTGGTCCAGTCCTTGGCGACCTGGGCCTGGCCGACTTCGCCGTGTGGGTCGGCCCATTGGCTCCTCTGGTGGCCGAGCAGTTCCCACCATTCGGCGACGAGTTTGGCGTCGGTGAGCTCCGGGCCGCCCAAGGCGGTGAGCAGAGTCATCAGCCGACTGAACGACACCGGCACCTCGCCGAGGCTCTCGGCGAAGCTGTTCTCGGCGTCGATGAATGCTTCGCGGATGGTCGCACTGCCGCCTGCGCCGGCACCGGCGCTTGCGATCAGCATGGCGGCCGCCACTCGTGGTGGTTCACGGCGAACCAGCTCCTCGAGAGTGAAGCCGCCAAGGGAGTAGCCGATTCCGATGCACCGATCGACGTTCAGATGGTCCAGTAGAGCCAGGGCGTCGTCCGCCATCTGGGCGAGCGACCAGGGGAGTGGGGGGCAGCCGGACGGCAGCACTCCGCGCGCGGCGTACCAGATGACGTGGTGTCCGGCGTCGACCAAGGCGTCGACGAGGCCGCACAGTTCCCAAGCGATCATGGGTTCGCCGGAGCCACCCAGGAGCAGGATCGTTGGTCCGTTGCCACGGGTCTCGTAGGCCAGTGAGTGGGTGGGAAGTTCCAGGCTAGGCATGCCAGCACCATATACTTACCGATGGTAACTATCTAGGGAGGCGGGATGGAGAGCGAAGCGGCGTTCGACCTCCTGACGCTCGTCGGACTGAGGCTCGCGGATGCGATGAGTCGGGGGTGCGCGGCGATGGGGCTGACCGAGACGGAGGCTCGCGTGATCGCCTGCCTTGCCATGCATGGTCCCAGTCGTCCCGGCGCGGTGGGCCCGTTGGTAGGCGCCTCTGCGCGGAGGATGACGCAACTGATCGACTCCCTCGCATCGAAGGGGTACGTCGATCGCCAGGTCGACCCAGCCGATGCGAGAGCGAGGATCCTGATCCTGACGAACTCAGGAGATCGGCTGGCGCAGCAGATCGCAGCGTTGAGAGCCGCATGGTCGGAGGACCTGTTTCGCGGTGTGCCGGCCAAGGATGTGGCGACGGTTGCCGCCACGTTGGCCGCGGTTCTCGGGAGGCTGGAGGCCTGAGCAGCTCCGATCGGCCACGACCGAGGCTCCCCGGCCAGGCCTCTGTCACAGCTGATCCTTGACTGCCTCACTGGGGGTGGAGAGATTTGCAGGCCTGTCACCCATGATGGTTCCAGCGTGCGTTCCAGCGTCCGTCGAGCACACGATCGTCCCTGGATGTCCGGCTGCGGCAGCGACAAGCTCTTGAGCCTGTGCGATCTGCTCCTCGAGCGTGCCGATCTCCGGTTCGAACGGCGTCGGCGTCGGCGCGGCGGTCGGCGTCGGGTCGGCCAGACCGACCTCCGGGGCCGGGCCACAGCTTGCCGTCGGGCCCGGTGTCACTGTCTGCGACCGCGACGCCAATCCCTCCCAACGCAACCACTCCGGCAATCGCATCCTGGCCTCTGCTCCAGAGCCTGTAGAGCGCTCAGGCGAGCTTTCGGGGGTCGGTGAATCCGAGGCTGGTGTAGCCGGGTGCGCGCTTCTTCAGCGCCGCGGCGAGAACGGGCACGTCGATGTCGTGGTAGTCATGCACCTCAGCCGTCTGCTTGCCCGGATGCGCTCGGAGGCCGCCGCCCGCGTACTGGACGAGGCGTCCCTTGAACGAGACTGGGCCTGCCAGGAACAGCGTGTCGAGTGCGGGACAGTCGAAGCCTTCGCCGACGAAGGGGCCCGTCGCGACCACGAGCAGCGGCGAATCGGACTCGGATGGGTTGAGCCGCCTGACGGCTGCGGCGCGCTCCTTGGCGCCCATGCCGCCCTTGAGGACGACCGGATCCAGCCCTCGCTCGGCGAGTGCTTCGGCGAGGTGGTCGACATGGTCGGTTCGCTGGGTGAGGACGAGACAGTGGCGGCCGCGACCGAATGCCTCCGTCACGTCGGTGAGGATCTGCCCGTTGCGTGCGTCGTCTTCGGCCAGTGTGCGGTGGACGTCTGCGATGGCGCCCGGGATGGACAGATCGACTGGGTGTTCCAGCCGGAACGAAGTGGCGTGGACGATGAGCACGGGGCGGGGTCGGTCGGCACCGGCGCCTTCGAGGGTGTCGGGGTCGGCGTGAGTGAAGGTGTGGCGGACCGGGCCGAGTTGGAAGCCGATCAGGTCATCAAGGCCGTCGCGCCGGTACGGGGTGGCGGTGAGCCCAACCCAGTATCGGGCGGGGATCGCGCGGACGGCGGTCTCGAACGCGGCTGCCGGGACGTGGTGGCACTCATCGACGATGACCTGGCCGTAGGCGTCCAGCTTGTCGGCGAGGTCGGATCGGCGGGCGAGTGTCTGCAAGGTGGCGATATCGACGACGCCGGTGAGCTTGGAACGGCCGCCGCCGAGCTGCCCCGGTTTGAGGGCGAGGTGGTTGGTGATCTCGCGGCGCCACTGGTCGGCGAGCGTCTTGCGGTCTACCAATACGAGAGTGGGAACGGCTCTCTGGGCGATGACGGCACAGGCGATAACGGTCTTCCCAGAGCCGGGCGGAGCGACCAAGAGCCCCAACTCGTGCGGCAGCATCGCCTCCATTGCTTCCTGCTGCTGCGGCCTGAGGTCGAAGGTCGGCGAGAGTTCCAGAGGATCTCCTGCGACTCGCTGATCGTTGACCTCGACCTTGCTGTCGGCTCCCTCGATGAGCCGCGTCGCCGTGTCGCGTAGCCCTCGCGGGAGGACGAGGTGGTCGTCGAGCGTCTCGTCGTAGGAGGTGACGATGCGCGGGACGTTCCACGTCGATTGGCGGCGGCGCTGGCGGTCGTAGAACTCCGGGTTGTACGTAGACGCTGCGTGCTTCAACGTCGCATAGAGCGAGGGGCTCAGCTCCGAGCCGGGAATCCGCACCGTGCCGTCAAGGCTCAGATGCACGATCGGCGCCGGCTTCGGCTGGGTCTTGGTCGACCGGGCGGGCTGGGCCTGGCCGACGCGTGCCCCGACCGTCGGCTCCCGGAGCGCCGAGGCGAGCTTTGTGACCTGCTTCGGGGTAAGGCGCTCCAAGGTGGAGAGGTACTCCCACTGGTCCTCGAACGGCTCCAGCGTGGCCAGGTCGAGAAAGACCGTGGTGCCTAGCTTTCGTGACTTGCCGTGAAGCGGGGCCGCGATCAGATTCCCGGGGCCATGGCCAGGCAGCACGTCCTGGGATGGGAAGAGCCGGTCGTAGCAGCGCAGGTCCATCCGGCCACGGATGGCGATCGCTTCGCGGACGAGAGCGGTCCCGAGTTGACGTGCGGTGGCTGCTGGCACGGGGTCGGTGAAGAAGACCCACACGTGAGCGCCGATCCCTGACCGGGACACCTCGAGAGCGGCAGGGGCGCCAACGGCTCGTGCCGCCTTCAGGTAGGCGAGCGCGTCGAGCATGGCGGCCTGCCCGTCGAAGTCGGCGGCGAGCCAGCAGGTCTGGTCGCCGACGAGCATCGGATAGAGCCCGATGTGGACGTCGCCCGTCAGATGCGCCGCCAGGACCTCGGGTGTCAGTGGGAGGTGTCGCACCTCCGAGGCTGCGCGGCCCTTGCGCCAGCCGCCCTCGACGGCGGGCATCCACCCCGACTTGTTCGTGCGAGCGTTCTCCCAGCGCACGGCGTAGACGTCCCGTCTTGCGCCGAACAACGCGGCATAGAACTCGACCTTGGCTCGCGAGGAGGAACGCCCGTCCACCGGACCCGGTGCCTTGTCGAACCACGCTGTCTGGGTGCCGCGAGCTGGAGCCGCCTCAGCGCCAGTCAGCTTGAGGAGCGTGCGCAGGCGCGCGTTCTCGGTCCGTAGACTCTCCAGTTCGGCGTGCAGATCGCTCACGGTGTCACTCCTTGTCGGTCCAGAACCGCGCGGCCCCGTCGCCGCTCACGCCAAGGCTGAGAGAAGATCCTGCACAAGGAGGCTGGCCGCAGCCGAAACCGTGTCCGGCTGGCCGACTCCTTCCTCGGCGCGACCGGCCATTGTGGCACCGAGGGCATCTGCGCTTGTGAAGAGTTGCTCCAGGTAGACCAGCGCCTGGGTTGTGGCCCCGTGAGAGAACTCGTCGGCGTGGAGCCGCTGCATGGTCTCGGCAAGCTCACGAGTCTCGGTTGCAACCAGCAGTCGGTAGATGTCGTGCGCGTCCTTGTCGTGGAGACGGTCGGGAGTGTCGACCCGTTCGCCCAGCTTGTGGAGCTTCGCCACGAGCAGTGCGGCTGAGCCTGCGACGTTGATGACGGCGCTCCGGCCGTCGCCGTTCAGAGAGTCGACGGTCATCGGTGACTGATCGATCAGCGCCGCCTCGAGTCCGGCCGCCCGCCGTGCAGAGTGCTTCGAGTGGGGCGGGATGCGGACGCCGCGTCGGCTGCCGGAGTCAGCAAGGTGCTCGGGGACCATCAGATCGACGGGGATCCCGTTTGGCGACATCCAGGCGCCGGGTTGCTGACTGACCGGGTTGAGGGTGAAGCCTGCGCTGGTCATCGCTTCTTCGAGAAGGGGAACCTCGCCAAGTTCTCGGGTGTCGATGGCGAGGTCGGAGTCATTGGTTGCCTCGGCCAGGGCGAAGGTGGCGTTGCCTGTGCGCAGGTAGATCGCTTGGGCACCGATAAGGATCACTGATGCCATGTGGGCTTCGAGAGCTGCAATCGCATCGAGCAGAGCGGCACGTGCCTCAACGATTGAGTTGCCGGCGCCAGGCATTTGGGTTCTCCTTCATCCAGTCCAGCAGGTATTCGCCTTCGGCAGGGTTGCGGCCGGGGCCGCCAAGGAGGTCGGCGACTGCCTGGCTGGGAGCAACGATGCTGATGTCTCTCCACGTCGATGTGCGCTCGAAGACAACGGGGGAGCGCGGCGCTGCGAGGATCACGTTGGCGCCGGCATCCACGGGGCGCAGTCCAAGGTCTGACGCTAGTTGCAGTGGGTCGTCCGCGTAGATGAGTCCCAACCGAGCTTCGGCGTATGTTGCATAGGGCTGAGTAGCCAAGGAGCCACTCACCGCGTAGCGCCGCGATGGCGTCTGCTTGCCGAGCTTCTCGACGAGGCTGCCAAGTCCGCGCGGTTCGAGGAAGCCACGCGTTGTACTGGTGTCGAGGTATCGAGCGTCCTGGCTCCACCGCCGAAGCAGCTCGGGCCAGCCGACATCCGTGATGGGTCCCCGTTCGCTGCGGGTGAGCAGCCCCTCGCCGACGAGATAGTCGCTGAGGCGGTAGGCAGCGCCGAGGGACGCGTCAGCCAACTTGGCGAGATAGGCGACGGAGTACGGGGGGGCGAAGTCAGCCAACGCGCGCACGAGCCGGGCGGCAGGGAGGCCCTTCAGGCTGGTTGTCGGGCGTCCGGGACCCCGCCACGGATCGGCGCTCGCACCTCGATCGGAGAGCATGACCAGCGGGTCTTCCGATGCCAGGTACAGGTTTCCGGTGGCGTCGGCGTAGGCGATTCCCCGTTCTTTCAGCGCCCGCTGCTGCCGGGTGCTGAGGTAGCGAGCGACCAGCATCGGCCGCATTCGGGCCGCGCCGTCGCCCTGCAGGGCGAGGAGTCGATTGATGGCGGGGAGCAGGTTGTTCGAAGCGAGGATGCGTTTGGCCTCGACGGCGTAGGTCGCCACGGTGTTGCCTTCCCACACGAGAGAGAGCCGAGCGTCTGGGCGGGGGGAAGCGTGGGCCGGGCGATTCAGTCCGCCGACCTCGGTCTTCGCTTGGACCGTCCAGCCTGTTGGGAGTGCGGCTTGGATCCGCGCAGCCGCCGTCAGCAGAACGTCCGTCTCGCTCTTGGGCTCTGTGCCGTGCCCTTCGGAGGGCAAGTTGAGCGCGCGCTGAACTCCTGCCATTTCTCGATAATAACCGGGTTCCGGATGCTGCGGAAGATCGCTATTTTCGAGAAACTCCACGCACGCCTGATGCCGTTCGCCGCCGTCGCGTGGGTTGCAGGAGCAGGTCGGTGACAGTCGTCGGCTCCCGGTACGGCGCGCGGGTGCCTCCAGGGTCGCATTCGGCCAGGGCCGTCCGCTACTCCTCCCGTGCCGGCAGCGATCTGGGAGAGATATCGTCGGCGTGACTACGAAGCGTTCGACTCGATGCTTCGGCTGCCGGGAGGGGTGCGCCGTCTGGTCCGCGGTTCGGGTCGGCACCCGGAGGACGAGGCCGGGGTGATGAAGTCCGGTTCGCCCTGGAGGACGGCGAAGTTAGGTCAACAAGCTCACGTACCGTGCACCGTCGCCGATCAGCCCGTGCTCCGTCGTGTGGTGGGAGGCCCTGATCTGGTGTCCGTGCCGCTCGTGGTGAGCATCTCGGCGGTGCCGCGTGCGAGCCAGCGGATGGCCTGAACTCCGTGAAAGGACCTCGGATGACGGTCAACCGGACGCCGAGGTGAAACGGCGTCGGACAGCAGTCGGCGAGATCAAGACCTCACCGGATGAGCGATCGGGGTAGAGCTGGGACTTCAGGAGATGTCGCAGTGAAAGGGATCGGGCCTCCTCCGCGTCTCCGCGCTCGATCGCGTCGATCAGTTCGCGATGATCGTCTAGTGCCCGGAGCCGCTCGGCACGCGAAACTTCGGCGCTGTCGACGCGACTGGCCCACGAGGACTCGTGCGAGCTCCACAGCGATTCCAGGGCGCCGGCCATCACCACGAGTGACTGATTGCCGCATAGGTCGACGATGGCCTCGTGAAACATCCGGGACATGGCCGTGGCTTCGACGAGGCTGTCGACCACCGCGACTGAGCGCTCATGCAGGTGCCGGAGGATCGGGACCACCTGCTGCATCCGGTCAACTCGCCCGGCGCAAGCCGCAGCGCAGGCAGGCTCTACCTCGCGCAGCGCCGTACCGACATCGCTGGTACTGACTGCGCGCGCGGCGAGTGCCATGCCGAGGGTGTAGGCCACGTGCTCCTTGTCGGGGCGGTGGACCACTGCGCCACCGATGGCGCCTCGGCGGACCGTGATCAGACCCTCGGCTTCCAGCACCCGCATCGCTTCTCGGAACGTCGGCTTGCTCACGGCATAGTGGCCGCGGAGCGATTCTTCGACCGCAAGCTCTGTTGCGGTGGACAGATCGCCAACGAGCAAACGGGTTCGCAGGTCGTCGGCGATCTGTTCGGCTAGACGCGCGAAACGCACGCCGGCAGAGGTGGCGGGAGTGCGGTTGGGGGTCATTGCTTCCTCTCGGGGTGCGAGCCGGGTCGCCGGCGTCGTCGACCGAATGCCGCGCGCGCGGTCACGCAGGCGCGCGAACGGGCTGAGATGGACATCGTGCCCTAGTCGCAGTGCCGGCGCTCGGAGGCGAGACCGATGCCCCAGCTGTGGGGTCTTCGGCCAGGTCTGGGTCGTGCCTGAAGGACGGTCCTCGTCGCGCCGAGAAGTTGCGGCTCCTCAGGTATGGCAGCGGCAGACCGAGCCTGTGCTGGGGCCTACTGCCGTCGAAATGCGATGACTGTTGACGCGGGTCACCTAGAAGATCTAGAACATTCCTATGCAGAGTCCAGGCCCAGCGGCCGCCGCGGTCGGCCGGTCCGGACACAGGCCGGCCGAAGGTCCGGAACCGCGACGCCCTGCGGGTCTTCGACCACGCGCGGCTCGTCAATCAGATCGCCGGATCGCCCGGCCCGATGTAGGAGCTCACATGACCAACACCCCCAGCGGGATCGAGGCGTACCAGCTCGGTCGCACCTACGACGTGATGCCGATTCCCATGGTGGCTGAGCATTGCATCGAGATTCCCGCCGGCCCGCTCACTTTCGTGGTCGAGTCTCGCAACCTCTCGGACGAAGCGATCAACGCCAATGCGCTCGACAGAGGTCGTCCAGACCAGACCTTCGACACCGGCATCGACGACGGGGGTGCCTGTGTCCATGTTCTCGACGCCGCAGACCGCTTGGAGTGGCTGCGCTTCGACTGCTTCGACAACGAACCGCACTATCACTACGTCCGCCATCACGATCGGACCAACCAGGTCGTTCGGTTCGACCAATTCGCCGAAGGTGAACCGCAGGCCTGGACCTTGGAGCGGCTGACGAATCACCTTCCAGCGATGCTGCGCTACGCAGGCGCTGATTCGCTCGCCATGTCCGTGGGGGCTGCGGACCTCAGCGCACCCGTCGCCGAGGTGGCCGCCGTACTAGCTCGACTGCGGGAGTGAGCATCGGGCGCAGAATACTGGCCCAGCCGGTCGGCGCTGAATGGTGCAGAACTCGCAGAGCAGACGGTTTCGTGGCGCCATGTTTCGGCTGTTACCGGGAGCGGGCCGCGCACGTCGCTGCCGATGCCCGGACGATGACGTCTCAGGCGATTCGCGATCGCGAGACGGTTAGGTGCGCCGCCGCGGCGACCACACCGATGGCTGCGGCGCCGAGACCCGAGGCCCACCCGGCCAGGTCCCACCCGAGCGCGGCGTCAACGGAGATGCTGCCGGGGCCGGCGCTGGCCACTGCGGTTGCGGCCATGGCGACGACGAGGACGTACTCCCAGCCGCCCTTGAAGACGAAGTAGCCCTTGCCGCGGTGGTCGGTGACGGCGGCCACCGCCATCAGCGCAACGAAGACTGTGGCGGCGAACGGCGTCAGCAGGCCCAGGATGAGCAATGTGCCTGCCGTGACCTCGCTGCCCGCGGCGAGGCGAGCCTGAAGGCGCGGCCAGCGCAGACCGAGGGCTTCGAACCAGCCGGCTGTGCCGTCCAGACCGCCGGGGCCGAAGATCTTGTTCAGGCCGTGCATCACGAGCATGGGGCCGAGGGCGAGGCGCACGAGCAGCAGTCCGAGATCCTGATCCATCAGCGCTCCCCGTTGGCGGGCACGGCATAGCTCCGCGCGGCCGCGATAGGGATCGGCGAGATCTCTCGCCTCGGGGCTTTGGCCTCGAGCCCGCCTGTCTTCAATTCCTTCTCCTTGTCGTGTGTCGCGACGACCCGCGCGGCCGGAGGCTCAGTCGACCACGGTGCTCGGCGCGTGTCCGCCATCGATGAGTGCGAGGTTCTCAGCGAAAAGTTCGACCAGACGGGTGATGCTGCGCCGAGGATTGCTCGAGCAGTGCGGCGAGATGCGCGCGTGCTGCCACAGCGGACTGTCCGGGGGCAACGGCTCCGGCTCAGTGACGTCGAGCGCGGCCGCGATGCGACCGGCGCGGAGCTCGGCCAGCAGCGCATCGTGGTCGAGGGTGGCGCCACGGCCGACGTTGATGGCCAGGGCGCCGGTCGGAAGGGCGGCGAGGACTCGCGCGTCCACGAGGTGACGCAGCGAGGGGTGATCGGGCAGCGCCACAACCAGGATGTCGCTCCCGGCGGCAAGGTCAGTCAGCCGGTCCAGGGGGTAGACCGCCCGGTCGCGGGTGTGTTCGTCAGGCCCCGAACGCCGAGCGATCCGGACTTGCGCGCCGAGGGACGTCACTCGCCAGGCGACCTCTTTGTTGATGGCGCCGAGTCCCACGAGGCCGACCGTGAGCGACGAGACGGAGCGTCCGAACTGAGGCAGCCAGGTTCCGCTGGTCTGCTGCGCAGCCAAGGTGGGCAGACACTTGACGTGCTCGAGCAGCCGTGCCAGCACGAACTCGGCGATCTCGGGTGCCGAGGTGCCTTGGGCATTGGAGACCGTGACGCCCCGCTCGCGCAGCGCTTCCACGGGGATGTGCTCGACGCCGGTGTTGATGGTCTGCACCCACCGCAGCCGAGGAGCCAGATTCAAAACATCGTCGGGCAAGTCCTGGCAGATGACGGCGTCGGCCTCGCGAAGGGCCTCCCGCAACCCGCTGGGGTCCACGAGGTCGGGTCGGCCCGTGATACGGGCGGCGTGGGTCAGGAACCCGGATCGGGTGAAGTGCAGCCCAGGGTGCTCGGTGCGCAGTACGTCGTCGAGAAGTCGTCCGTCCTCGAGCAGGCCCATGTGCTCGGGGTAGAGCAGCGCGACGGTACGTACGGGGTCTACTCTCGCCGCGGGAGACGGGACCGCGGTGAGGTGGCCGCTTGAGACGTTCACTGCAGGACGTCGGGCTCGCGGCGCAGCAGAGAGCGCACAGCGCCGCCCCAGTAGGCCTCAGCGGCCCGCTCGATCAGGGAGGCCTTCATACCGGTCATCACCGCCCGGCTCAGCTCCAAGGGCTTGCGACCGGTGACCATCACGTCGTACGCGAGCCGACACGCGCGGTCTAGCGACGCGGCGCGATACGTCGCGTCCGTGATGTCGCTGCCGGTGACGATCGCGCCATGGCTGCCCAGGATCGCGACCTTAGCGTCGCCGATCTGCGCGGCGAGGTCCTGGGCCAGTCGCGGCGAGTCGATCTCGCCGGTGTACTCCTGCACGAATACGAGGTCATCGAGGTAAAGCGATCCGGTCTGGTGGACGAGCTCGGGTAGCACCCCCAGGGCGGCCATCACGCACACGTGGTAGGGATGGTTGTGCACGACGACCCTGGCGTCGGGGCGTACCCGGTGCAGCTCGGTGTGGAGGTGAATGGCGGGGGTGACATCCCAACGACCACCGA
>VFQN01004603.1_pt1 | contig 18067 bp, 25 predicted proteins | sample 3512371 | NCBI WGS metagenome assembly VFQN01 (sample SAMN10412370, study PRJNA504923) | tailings metagenome | isolation source: Replicate 2 from Balatoc abandoned mine | place: Philippines: Itogon, Benguet | collected 2017-08-28 | reverse complement strand
GCGACAGCAGCTCCGCTGCCTCCAACGCCAGCACCACCTCCAGCGGGACCACCCCACCCCCCCGCCCGCCCAGCCGCCCCATGCCCCCTATCCCCAGGCAGCTTCCCCCGGCAGCCACCCGCCCTCCCACCCCTGGCGGCCGTACCTACATCCCCGGCCTCCCACCCCACCTGCAGGGCCCCCCGCCGCGCGCCGCCTCCCCCACGTCCATGACCCCACGCGCCCCCACGCCACCCCACCTGTACTCCTCCCGCTACAGCCAGCCGCGCAGCGGCCCAACCTCCATCTTCACCCCTTCTACTAGACCTTCCACACCCTCCCCTCCTACTCGCGCGCAGCCTCCCAGTCCAGGGGAGGTTCCCCCATCCGGCCCAAGGGAGGTCCCCGGACCCCGTCCAGGGGATGCCCCCCAGCCTGGGTCAGTACCCCCTGACAAGGCCACCTCCTGGGTGCCCAACGGCGCCGCGCCGCCTGCTAGCCCCCTGCTCGCATCCGCCAAGATGAAGGGCGTCACAGATGCAATGGAGGAGCTGCAGCGGCGGCGGGATGCGCGGGAGGAGCAGCAGTACAGGGAGCTGGCGGAGCTGTCTAGGGAGCTGGAGGCGGTGGCGGGGGACGAGGGCTTCCGCGCCGCGAAGGCGTTGGCGGTTAGGAAGGTGGGCCGGACGGCGATGGCGGCTGCTGAGCTGCGCGGTAAGCTGCTGGAGGCGGGGCACAGCGAGCGGGTGGCGGACCTGGTTGTGCGCAGCCTGCAGGCGGAGGTGAGGACAGAGGACTTGTGTTGTAGCAGATGCGGTGCGGGATGTAGGCAAAATGAGCCTGATACAGTTGCAGGCATACAGGGAAAGCAGACAGGGTGTGGCGAGGCAGGGCAGGGAGAGCGGCAAGGACTTGTGTTGTGTTGTGCGGCTACTGGGGTTGAGGGTGATGGACGCGTGGCGGCCGGCGTGTGTGATTGTGTCATGGAAGTGGCGGACCTGGGGGTGCGGAGTGCCTCCAAGGGCAAGGAGCAAACGAGGGTGTTGTTGTCGCGCGTGTAGTGCAGAGGGGTTGTGGGGCCACTACGGGGGGCGTGTGGGGCAGGTGGACTGGATGGTGTAGTGGGGCCTCGTGGGGGAGGTGTGGGGAGGCCATGGAAAGGGGTGCGGTGTAGCTAGATGCACATCTGGCATGGGACCTTCGTGCGAATGACTTGTCTGGGCGTGTGGTCAGGGTTTGCCTCTAGATCACGCGCCAAGGTAGTGGTCTGCCTGGCATAGAGGCTACCGCTAATGCAGCTTTGTTGCGCTCGCGTACATGTTCGCAGGGCGCCATTGATGACAGCGCCTACGCGCGACTGTTTGCCCAGTCCAAATGGAACAACCTCATGGCGCCAGCCAAGATTGCACAGGTAACGAAGACTGTAGGTGTGTGGATAAACCATCGGCATCTGGAAGTGTAACCTCCAGCGCTCATGTCGTACGTAAGCCGTGTTGCCACCATTGAGCTGTGGTTGCGGGGTAATGGGATGGGGGCTGCGTGACAAAGCAGGTGGTTCGCTCACGCCTTGAGCCGTGGGGCATGCATACTCCGGCCACCCGCACGTGCAGCGTACCAGCCTAGAACCGGTCGTCAAGCCTGTTGGGTCTTGCCATACACGCAGGAGCTGGCGGCACGTGGCGTGGCTCCCGAGCACGTGCGGGCGGCGCTCAAGGAGGTGTTCGGCCCGTCGGGCACTGTGCAGCTGGGCGGGGGGCGCGGGGGGCCGCTGGACGAGCGGGAACGAGGTGAGGGCTTGGATTGCGGGACTGTGAGCCGTTCGTCCCTGAGCATGGTGGCTGTGTCGCATGCAGCAATGACCGGTGCTAGTCTGCGCTGTATGGAAAGGGCGGATACATTGTGGGAAGGTGTGGCAGCACACCTGGTCTGTCATTTGACGTGTAAGCGGAACAGCAGGGGTAGTTGCCACAACTATCAACTGCGATGACGCCTGCCTTGCTACCCTCGTCCTCGTGGAGCACATCGCCAAGTACCACTGTTAGGTGCAGCAGCTTGCACCGCCACCTGGCTGGCTATCACGCTGAGTGTGTCACTAAGGTTTGATGGTAACAGTGCTGTACACGTCCTTATGGCCTGCCTGCTTGCCGCAGAGGTGCGCGACGCGCTTGTTGCCGCCGTACGCCGGAGACTGGAGCTGAAGCAGCAGGCGCAGAAACAGCCCAACAAGAGCTCTGTTGGTGAAACCGCCAGCAGCAGCACCACCACCACTACGAGCAGCAGCAGCAGCAGCAGAGCCTTCGGCGGCGGCGGGCGCTGGGGGCAGGGAGTGTCGCCGACTGCGGAGCCAGCCGCTGCTCGTGAGGCGGCGCGGCGCAGGCTGGGCCTGTGGCTGGGATCTAAAGGGTACGACATGGACACCATCTACAAGCTGTTCCCGCTGGTGGGGATCTGAGAGGGCGGGGGCAGGGAGGTGCTGGTATACTGTTACGTGCGTGAGAGCGCAGGGGCAACGCCCCTGGACGGTCGAGCACTGACGAAAGGAAGAGGATGAAGCCCGACTGAATGCAGGGTACTGGGAGTGGGCGTTATGCTTGGCAGGCACGGCGCAATGCTACTTGCCATGGAGATGGCCGAGCTGCCGCAAGCTCGGTGTGTAGAGCCCGCACTGTGCCCCGAGCATGAAAGTATGACCGTTACCATTTGGCACTGTGGAATGGCGGTGCCGGCTCGTATCCTGACCCGCCTGTGGGCCTGACCCGGCGGCCGCTGGCTGGCGCCGCGGCGCCGTGGGTTGCCGACCCACGGGTCGAGATATCGAGGTGCTGGACTGACACCGCCGCTTGCCCACATTCAAGTAATTAAGTGACTACCCATTTCTCTGGCATTAGTGTTCCTTGGGTGCATCCACCTTGGGTGGGCCGTCCGAGTCACCGGCCCCGCCAAGCAGACCAATAGGCCCAACTCGCCGCCCAAGATCGAGTGCAACTCCATCGAAGTATTAACGGTAGACTCTGATGCAGTAGCCCAAAGTATAATAAAAGCCTTCCCAAGGCGTCGTCCAGTGAAATTTCGTTTTGGGTTGCGGTGCTGGAGAAGGGAACCGCAAGTCCAAACCCCCCGCAAGCGCCGACCACGCAGCTCTTCACCTGCTGGAACGACCGCTGTGCTCGATCACTCACGTAATACGTTTCCGACGACCGATATAATAGGCAGCAGGCGACGGCCACTTCGGCCCTGTCCCATCAGCGCGCCCAAGCTTGCCTGCCAACATGACCTCCCGACAAGCTGCCGCCGCGGCCCTCGGTGCTCTAATCGGCCTGCTGCTGCTCCGATTAGTCTACAGCGATACCACGGACCACTATAGCGACACTCATCAACAGTGGAAGGGAGCTTCTGCAGGTGGCCTCGCGCAGCACCGCCCCTGGACGCCCTCTCGCAGCAAGGAAGCCCGCCTGAGCTGGGGCCTGGGCCGCCGCGCCCTGCAAGGAGACTCCCCTGCCGCCCTATGGCTCCGGCGGCTACAGCAGCAGGTGAGTTGGTGACGGTGCGCGCAACCTGTGGCGTAAGATCAAGGAGGCAGTGTTGCTCCCACCGCGGCTGACCTTGTGTGACTCTGCTGCCAGCTTGGCGTGGGCGGCGTGCAGTGCATTGCTGCTAATTACCGCATATGGCAATGCACCTAGAACGTACTGCCGTAGACCCAATATGCAGATGGCTAGCTGCAGTACTGCTGCCTTGCGGCCTTACCTCGCTGTGCCCCTCCCCTCATCCAACATCCCTGGCCCGTCCTTCACCAGACCCATGGGTCAGAGTATCGGGTTACGGCACGCAGTACTCTGGCCCCACCTGTACACCCCCGCCCCTCCTTTGCTACGCAATACTACACATGCTGCTAGCAATCTGTGTACTTGACTTGCTTGTTGCCCCGTTCCCACCCGCAGACCGACGGCGGTGGCTCCAACGGCGCCGCCACCACCAACGCCACACAAGACGACATACGCAGCTCCGGCTGGCGTGCGGCGTGGGTTGACGGCTTTGATATGGGCAAGGGCTTCCACCGCGAGACGGGGCAGCTGGCCGCCACCGGCATCACCTTCACGCCGCAGCAGGAGGAGCCGCTGGTCAACGCGCCGCGCTCCTCCTACGCCATGCTGTCCACCTCCTCGGACTACAGCAAGGTGGTCACGGCAGGTGGGTGGCGGGCGGCTCACGCACCTGTCGTGCGTGCGTGACGAGCTGTTTTGGCTGGGGCCTTATACCGCCTTCGCTACCAGTGGTTATGTCGTACGTGTCCGCACACGCCAAACGGGCGGGCGAGCGCATTACACCGGCGGGAGCAACGGCTGACACACGTGGCGGGCATGCATGGTGCATGTACATACATGGCTAGTTCCACAGTTGCCAGCCCCGGCGGCTTGCCACATGCCCGCAGCTCACCTAAGCTTATCATGCATACACCTACTATACCATGGCAATCCACAGGCGGCTCGGCGTCGTTTGAGGGGTGGGGCGCCTCCGCCTCCGCCTCCTTCAAGTCGCTCAGCTCGCTGCAGCTGAGCACCAAGGACCTCACGGCCATGGCCTCCATGGTGTACCTCAGCGACCCCGTCACCGTCATCAACCCCGCCGTGTCCACGCTGGAGGTGAAGCTGGACCCCAGCGCGGAGGAGCTGCTCAGGAGCCAGGGGCCCGTCGCGTTCCATGAAGAGTTTGGGTCGCACTTTATCAGCGGCTACACCAAAGGTACGTGCGTGCACGTGTCCAGGTGCGTCCTCATGAGGGTGGAAGCGGAGGGTGTTGTGGGGTAGAGCTGCACTGAGCAGCAGGGCATGAGCTGCTGTAGACCTTGCTTACGGTGCACCTATCGGCCCCGGTCCTCACAGGTGGCGCCTTTGTGGGTGCCTACGTCATGCACTTCACGGACGCGCAGTCCGCCCAGGAGAACTCGGCCAGTATCTCGGCCTCGTACAGCGGGTGAGGGGACCACTGCAGCTTAGTGGTGCAGGCGAGGGATACGGTGCCTTCTAGTGCTGCGCTATCGTGTGCAACTGCTTCCTCCTGCTCATCGCCAGGCACAGTAGTAAAGCCGGCAGCCAACAAACACCTGTGTAAAGGCGGCAGCCAACAAACACCTGTGTCCCTTGCCGCCCCTTACAGATGGGGCTTCAGCGCCAGTGGCTCGGCCGACTTTGAATCGAAGGTCAAGCAGTCGCAGGGGTTCGAGAGCGTGACGGCCTCCTACGACTGCTACGGCTGGAGCGCCGAGTTCCCCCCTGAGCCCGCCACCACGCTGGACAAACTGGTGGATGGCATATCAAAATTCAGCATGAATGACGGCAGGTGGGATGGTGTGTAACGGCCAGACCGTCGACCCGCCCGGGGGCGCGTGGCTGTACGAGCGTGGCTGTACGAGCGATTTGCCTGGCTGTGCCTGCGGTACAGTTGACATCTTATGCGCACACGTACATCTCCAGCAGACCGCCGGCGTGCTGCTAGGCGCGTAACACACGACGACGCTTACTTCAGATCGGTGTTGGCACAGTGTTGCATGCCATCTTACATTCGCAACCAACCTGGGCGCCGCACCTTACCCCCAGGAGGATGGAGGCGGTGCTCAAGCGTTACGAGGACCTGGACACGTACCGCGCCGCCAGAGATGACTACAAGAAGCAAAACCCCGACGCCCAAGACTATCAGTACATTCTGGTGAGTGTACCTAATACACGCGTCGTTGTCCCGCCACTGCATGCTACCCGTACTCCCTCCTGGTCGATGCGCTGTTGGGCCTGTGCACCACGATGCACCAGGGTGGTAACTGCTGTCCTAGCTTTGCACGCTCAACTTTTGCGTACCGGTGCGGCATGGTTCCGCATACACACAAGCCAGCGCGTTGGATACCCTGCAAGAAGCAGGTTTGCGGGTTAGAAGGCGGGAAGGGACAGGCCAGCGGGAACACAAAAGGCCAACACAAAGCGCTTGACCCAATACCGGCGCTGCCGCTGCTGCTGCTGCTGCTGCTGCTGCTGCTGCTGCTGTGTGCAGGAAGAGAATTACGGGGAGCTGCGTGGGCGCCTCAACTCCGAGTACATGCGCTACCAGTTCATGGTCATGATGCTGCAGGAGGAGACCGACCAGGCGTTCAAGGAGGTACGCGCCGTGCCCACCCGCTGCGTGGACGTGCCCTCGGGCCATCATGGGATGGCATGTCGGCAATGTGGAAGTTTCAGGTTTATCCTTCCAGGCCTAGCCTTTGCACGTCCCGCAACGCCCGACCAGCGTGTTGCACGCACCTGCACACGAAGACCTTGCCGTTTACGAGTGTGTGTAGGACATGTCAGCCCGGCCCCCCAAGCTACCACCTGCTGCCCTCTTCATGCCTCATTACGTCATGCCCAACTGTTTTTCCGCGCACACGTCCGCCCCGCACACAGGTTGTGGACACGGCCAACTCCATCATGCGCACCTACCAGGAGCAGCTGGGCGGCCTGCAGCCCAGCAACGCCTCCCTGGTGCACGACAACCTGGCGGCGCTGGAGGCGTTCCTGCTCACCTACAACATGCAGGAGCCCGACAGCTCAACCGCCTCGGACGCGCAGCGGCAGGTTTTCTACCAGGGCAAGGACCTGTACGGCAAGCTGTGGCGGGCGGACGAGCTGGAGAAGAAGATGAACGACGAGATGGACAAGCAGGGCCAAGTGAACGGTGCGTGCGCGGGGAGTGCTTTACCATACCGGTACATTGGCCGTGGATACCGGTACTAATGGCTGCTAGCCGTCGGGTCGCTGGGGGTGTGGAAGCTAAGTTGAGGGCAGGGTCCTGTGGGGGCGCCTTGCACACCGTGCGCACAGCTGCGCCACCCAGCGCTGGACCTTTCCTCGTGTACCATCACACTTGGTACCAGCAGCCCGCTGCGGTTGTGCGGACGCTGCCCCGCCATGCCCTCGTGCCTGCCTTGCCAGCAATGCATGCACGCCCCAGAGGTCTCATACACGCCAGCTTCTTCCACCTTCCCACACCTTTCCACACCTTCCCGCCCCCTGCAGCTCCCGCCAAGGTCCTGGGACCCTCGAACATGGCCCCATGGAACCTCGCATTCGTCGCACCAGAGGCCCAGTTCATCTGGGGCGTTGAGGGCGGCAACATCAACATGGACACAGGCACCTCCCTCTTCACCCTCACCAAGACCGTCTCGCTCGGCAGCCCCGACCTGTTCGACCTCATCATCTTCGCCGACGACCATTGCGACGTCTTTGTGAATGGAGGCTTCATGGGCAGCGCGATATATCCGCCAATTCTCTTTCCCGATGACGCGAGCGCAGCCGTGACGATACACCTGGGCGCGCAGCACTCGGGTGACTTGAACCTGGCGCTGCGCTGCTCTAATTCACTCTACAGGGGCTGTGCGGGAGTGGTAGCGGCTCTCAAGGACTCCTCTGGGGCTACACGGGCTGTCACAGATGGCAGCTGGCGCGTGTCTACGGCGGGCCAGCAGCAGATCAGCGTCAGCGCTGACTCCATCAACTCAAGTGAGTGCATACGGCAGATGTGGGTGGCAATGGGGCCAAAAGGGGGCCGCGTGCATGGAGGTTGTGGTGAGGCTGTGGCGGCAGCTGGGGCGCCTGCAACTGCAGTGGCGAGCAGCCTCGGGCCTCCGTGTCCCTCATGTTGAGGCGGGGATGCCGCTGTGTGGGCCATGGCCCATGGGCGGTGTTGTGGGCCAACGTGATGACCCCACCGCTATACTGCGCGCCCCAGTCTGTACTGGCGCCTGTAGCGCGGTTCACATTATCACGATGCACATGGTGCTCAGGGGAGCTCCCCTGATGGTGCTAGCTAGACAGGAACGGAGAGCTTACAATTGGCTCCGGGGAGTGCTTGCTTACCGTATGCGGGTAAGCAGCCAAGCACCCAACATCAGTCCGTCTACGCTGCTACCTTCCGACCGCCACCTGAGTTCCTTTATTTCCCCCGCGTGTACCGCATGCAGTGCCAGCGGCCGTGAACCTGGGCGGCATTGACCTTTGGGAGGACGCCACCTTCGCTGACGGCGACGCCCAGTGGATCTGGTCCTTTGGGTACGACCACAGTACCCCTGCCCCCGCGGACGTGATCACCACCTTCTACTCCGTGTGGAACGCCCCCTCCGGCAGCGGCTCCGTCTCGGCCCAGCTGTACGTGGCTGCGGACGATGCAGCAGATGCATTTGTCAACGGCGCGTTTGTGGGCAGCATCGTTGGCGGCTACAGCCCCGCCTTCATGAGCGACTCCCCACCGGATTACCTGCCGGTGACGCTGCAGGAGGGCGCCAACACGATCGCCATCCGCTGCACCAACGCACCCCAGGTCGCAGACGAGAACCCCGCCGGCCTGCTTGCGTCGCTGCGTGTGGGGGACCAGTGGGTGCTGCGGACGGGGGACGGCAGCTGGCACTACGGCACCACAAAGGCCCTGGACCCGCCTGTCTAAGATAGCGCGGGGTGTGTGGGTTGACGGGCTGACGCTGCGGAATCACTTGGCGCGCCATGCCTGCGTTGATCTGTGCTGATCATGCCCGAGGTCCAGCTGTCTGTAGGCCCCTCGGTGCCAATGCCGCACTGCCGACGGCTGTGTGTAGTGTTGCAGCACCTAGAATGCGAAACGCCTGTGTGTTTGCAAATGACAAGAGCATGACTTACATCATGTCAACTGAGCAAGCAACTGTTGGTATCAATGACAGCCGACTGTGAGGATGGAACTGTGGGGGACCGTTTTTATGGACGCAGGCTATCGTGATGGAGGCTTGCGCACGCACACGGCCCTCTGGCAGGCTTCGGGCCCGTAGTGCCACTGATGCTGGCGTAATCATGATGAGACTGTGCCGCACATAAGGATTATCGCGTCTACTGGGCTCCCCTGCTAGCTGCTACTGGGTACGGCATCGCCGTGGGGTAATTATCATCCAACCTGTCCGCAGTGTGCCTTCCTTCGTATGTGGCGTTTCCAGGTGTTGAGTTGTAATATACCTGGTTGACTAAACCCGTTCCACACAATCCTTGCGTCAAAATAGAACGGATGCAGCTTACAGCAACACCCAAACGTACGTCTTGCGTCCTGCATTGGACAAGAGATCCTGTCCGCCCCCAGCCCACTAGTCCACAGGACTGGTCGCCTACGGGCTGCCCTTGTTCACTCGGGCAGCGCAACTGCCCAGTAGCCAGCACAGTGGTGCAGCCCGCCGGCACTCTGCGCAGCTACGCCAAGGGCAACATAAATTTCAAGCCATCAACCCTGGAAGATACTCATTGCTAGATGCCGAACCCCGTCGCAATGCACGCGTGCCTAGACATGACACACTCCACTCTGTTCGCTTCACCCAGCGTTGCCTTATCTGCGGGTAACGCAATGAGCACGGCCAACTGGGTCCTCCAGCCAGGTAAACCAGTTGTTCAACCCCTGTTCAACACAATCCCCCGCAGTTGCACGCCAAAGGATGCCCCACCACCATCCCGTATCCGACGCACTATTTGCTTTAACCGAACGTCGAATTGCTCCTCAAGCCATTTTCCTTTCCTCGACGCCAACCCGCAAGTGCACGCTTCAGAATGCCCGAACCAGGCACAAACGGTGACCAGCCTGCTCTAACCGGCATACATTCCCTGCATCCTGGTAACGTACTCGAGCCTCGCATCCTGGGTCCTGGACTAGAACGCTGGCATGCTTCGCTTGCGCCGCCAGCAGCCCCTCACTGCCCTCCCGCACCAATCATGCCTAGCTTCTCCGCGAACCACGCCACATCCTCATCGTCCTGCAGACCGCTGCTCCGGTGGTGCCGCACCGCCTGTTCAAGCACAACCTCGTCCCACTGTGCCCCCTGATCCACCATCCACCGCAGCACCCGCAACGACACGCTTCCCTGCACCGCAAACCGCAGCGTACTTGTTCCTAAACGCACATTTAGGCGGCGCAGGCAGGACAGTGTGGCCGCATCCGCTATGCCATGGCGCCAATGTCCGCCTGCCGCCGCGACATAGGGATCATCCTGAGCCCGGTGCCCCACTTCGCACCCCGCCTCCATCAGCCACTTCACCACCGGCAAGCACCCACCCCCCGCCGCCGCCGCCAGCGTCTCAGACGTCAACGGCGCCCCCTGACTGTTGCGCAGGTGACGCACAAGGGGCAGGAACCCGCACGCCGCCGCTGCACCGATGCTGCTTATCCCGTTGGCGCTGTAACCCGGTTGGCAGCCCGCTTCCAGCAGTGCGAACAGCTCTTGCTCAAGGCCGCTGCTGCTTGTGCCATCGCCGCCACTGATACTCCGCTGGCTCTCCCACCTTGCATACCACCCAACCATGACCGCCCGCAGAGTATCCTCACCAACGGGGCACCTCGCCTCCTCCCGCAGCCACCGTAGCATGGGCACGTTGCCAGCACTGCCGTACGCGCACTTGCTCATGGGGCAACCCGCCTGCAGCAGCCACGCGGCAAGAGGCACGCTGCCCGAGCCCACCGCATACAAGAAGATGCCTTCCTGCTGCAGCGATACCTCACACTCATCGTGCAGGAACTGCACCGCCTCCAGCCGCCCAGATGCCGCCGCTGCCGCCATTGCTTCCTGACACACCGGCATTCCGTGGCCCCGCAGCCAGCGCATGGACTCCACGCTGCCGCCCCTCGCTGCTCCGTGCCATAGCTGCTGCCTCCACTTCACCTGTACCTCCTCCTGCTGCTGCTCCAAATACTGCAGCAGCATCGGGCAGCCCGCCTTGTCGACCAGCCAGTCCGCCACCGCCACGTGCCCGTGACGCAGGGCCGCGGACAGCACCTTAAGCCAATCGAGCAACTCCCTCTTGTCTTCGTTCAGAAGCTGCGCTAGCGTATCCTTGCAAAAGTGCGACTCCCGCTCGTGCAGCAGCCACTGGAGGAACGACTCGTTGCCGGTTGCAGCAGCGCCCTCAGCGGCGGCCACTGCCATCTTCATCTCAACACGCTCGGGGTGTTGGAATAGGTTCTTGGACGCTACCAGCAGCCAGGACGTGTTCTCAATGGCATGATTACCGGAGCTGCCGCCAGCAGTTACTAGCCTGGTGTGGACATGTTCCTTCCGCGGTGGGCGAGAGGCGCAATCGAGGAGGTTCCACACGTGCTGCATCTCGGCCAGATTGCAGTACCGCGCTGCTGCCTCCAGAACGCTGTGCTTGTCAATGGGGCAGCCGTGCTGCAGCAGCCAGCTCAGCAGGTGCAGGTGGCCAAGGCGCACGGCTGCGGAGCCTGCGTCCTCTGCAATGCGTGCGGGCACGTAGCCGAGGGACACGCAGGGCTGTAGCAGCGCCCAGGCGAGCTTCAGGTTCAGCTCGCTGCCGCTGGTCGCTGCGACAGCGAGTGACACGCATTTGCTGAGGAACGTAAGCTGATCGAAGGCATGCGACATGCAATGCTGCCATGCCGGTTCTTCCGCTTCCGGAGGAAGCGGGATGCTGAACGTAGCGATGCGATGGCGCGCGTCGCTGAAGCGACTGCAGGCGTCCTTGTTAACCAGACGTCCACGGAAAGTCACTTCATAGGGTTCCAGAAGCTCTAGGCAGCGACCGATGAGGTCCGGAGGCAAAGAGGGTTGTTCCATGCTGGGTCAGCCGGCGGCGGCGAACTGGACGCTCGGTTGGTGTTCTCCTCTAACGTACGCAATAATATACGTATAGATTTGATGGTTCCAATTGAGGGGAAGCTGTAGGATGGCCTGTAGACGTACTTCGTTAGTTGGCCAATTGGAAAATCGAGACTTCGCTGACTCACTGCTTACCAAATTGTCCCCTGTCATGCATGTTCCAACTTTCTGGGAAAGTTGCCTAGCAAGGACGATAATTCGATTGAATGCAGAGTGTGTGATGAGAACGCCAGATCGGCCGTCGCCTCGGTTGTGCCGCAAGCACAAACGTCTCACTCCACCTGAGGGCTGGGGCCGTAGTGTCACTGATGCTGCCATCACCACTGTGGCGCACAGAAGGACTACCGCATTTGCTAGGTAAGGTATTACGCAACCAGTCCGAGAGTGTGCTCTCCTTCGTCTGTGGTTTTGCTAGGTGCTATGCTTTGGATGTAACCATCTCCACGTACTTATACCGCTTTCACCTCTTGCATAAAACTAGCACTGGTGCAGCTGGCCGCAACACCCAGTACGCAAGTCTCAGGGGACCTTGTCCAACCCCAGCCACACAGGCTCCACAGGATTGATCGCCAACGGGCACGACAGCGGCCTTTACTCGGGCACGCAGATGGGCCATGGGCGCCCCAAAAGGGTCGCTCGTGCTGAGTCTCCTGGCATGCTGTCCGGGACCAAGCTTCCAGCCCCGGCCCCCTCCGTACTTATAAAGCATGCCGTACACGACCACCCCTGTTCGTGTGCCCTACCATGGGTAATATCCACAACGCGCCTGCATGGACGATCATGGGAATGCGGCTCCCCTGGCGTGCAGCACGTACAGACTCATGCACCGCATCTATCCTGCCGGCCCACTATTTCCCACTGCCGGCGCCTGCCGCCGACGGCGTTGACGGCCGCAGGTTGTACTTTTCCAGGATGGCCGCCAGCCCCCCCTTCACCGAGTCCACCTCCGCCTCCAACCGCTCCACCACACTGCCCTTGGCCCCCAGTAACGCCCGCGGGTGCGGCTGGGACGACACGTGTGCTACCCCCGCAGGCGTCTCCAACGCTGCAGCCCTGCTCCCCGGCAGCGCTGATGTCGGGGGGGACCTGGTGGCGGGGGTGGCCGTGCTACCCCCAACCACTGTCCGCAAACCAAATGCAGAAATTGTAAGACCCGATGACGCCTTGCCAGAGGCCCCGCCTGGGCTTGCGGCCACGCTCCCGCCCCCGCCCCCGCCTATCGTGCTGTTGACCAACGCTCTGGCGGAGGCAACCACGGAGCTGGGTCCACTGGTGACCCTGCTGCTACCAATACCCGCCACAGTGCCGCTGGTGCCCGACGCACTGGACACCGAGAGTGCCCGTGTCCCTGCCGGCGGCCCGCCTATCCGACTGCTGCTCCCTGGACCCACGGAAGCAGCCACGGTACCGCCGCCTGCTCCCGAAGGCCCAGATCGCCCAAGAGCTTTCAGCGCGCTGCTCCCGGTCCCCGCGGCCAGTACCGCTGGTACGGGCCCGTTGCCCCCAGCTCCACTGCTTCCAGCGCCGCAAGACCCCGCTGCCAAGGACGGCTTCGGAGGCGGCGCAGCAAAAGGCGGTTGCCGCACCGCCGAAGACCCTTCCCGCGCCATCCCAGGGCTGCTGCTGGCCCCCACGGCCCCTAAACCCAGCCCCGCCCCGGTTCCGCTGCTACTCCCACTGCTCCCGTTTTGGTGCTGGTTGAGCAGGCTGGGCCCAGACGCCAACGTATCCGGCGCTAGCCGCTGTCCCGGTCGCAACCGCCCCGGGGATGGGGGCTGCTGCAGGCTGCTGCGCGGAGGCACAGGGCTGGCGGCAGGGCTGGTGCCGGTGTTCCCGCTGCCTTGCGCCAAGAGACCTGCAGGTCCTGCCACCCGCAGTAATGACGAGGGTGCCTCGGCAGCGGCGGTGGCCCCTGATGTGAGGCCGGCGGCCATGGGGGAGTGGGGGCCGTGCGAGTTGGACCGCACCGCAAGCAGTGGCGAGCCCACAGGCGGGGCACGGCCAGCTAGGGGCGGCAACACCGGCGGCAAGGGACCAGCGGTCGCCACGGAGCCGTGTCCAGTGTGTATGGATGTCAACAACGAGTGCGGCGAGGGGGAAGGTGACGTGGAGGCGGAAGCCCGCGACATGGGCCGCGCCCGCTCCGGGTCCGCGTGCTGCTGTTCCTGGTCGGCGTGCTGCACCTCTCCGGGGTTTGACGCACCCGCGTCATCGTCCCCGTGCACCACCAGCGTCTGCACGTTCCCACCGCCGCTGCTCCCTGCCCCCGCGGCGCCAAGGGACAGCACCCCCGCGTCGCCTCCGTCTCCGCCTGCCGACGGCGGCCGTCGCGACGCGTCCACCATGCCCCGCAGCCGCCCCGCCCTGCCCGCCTCCTGCTCCGCCGCCGCAAATATGGCGCTGACCAGCACCTCGTGCTCCACGCGCGCCTCCTCCTTTTCCACCACCAGCTCCAGCCGCTTCTTGTAGTCCGTGTAGCTTTCAATGGAGGGGGGCTTCTTCTTGACGCGGATATGCAGGTCCGTCTCCACATCCAGCAGGCCCTAGGGGGCATGGCACGACACGGCATGGGGCAGCGTGGGGGAAGGGACTGTGGGCATTGGGGGCTTGAGCTGCACCCTACAGCAGGGCAGCAAGAGGGTGCTACTGCAGCTGCCGCGCTCTCGGTGGTCAGAGAGTGTTTGTGGGTTACGCGCTGAAGGTCGATCATGCCTAGTCGGCGAGGCGGCCCTTGTGTTGAAGCGTGCTCCTGGCACAAGTAAACGCCAATGTGACAACTACCCACACCTCCATGGCTCCATCGTCCTCCATCACGTCACAAACGACCCATACCCTGACTCCCACGCCCACGCACGCCACGCTCTTGTGGCAGAAAATGATCCAACCGTGACAGCTCCCCACACCTCCAGCGTCCTGCACCAAGGCCCACGCCCGTTCCCACGCCCACGCCCACCACCCCAGCCCCCCACCTGCAGGTACTCGATGTCCTCCATCAGCGCCGCCCGCTCGTCCGCCAGCGCCCCCCGCAGCAGCTCCTGCACTGCGTCGATGGACGCCACACTCAGCTGCCCGCCCACAGCCGCCACCACCGCCCCCGCCTCGGTGTAGCGCGTGGCGGCGGAGGAGCCGCCGGAGGAGGCGGTCGTAGGGCGCGAGGCCCCAGCGGCAAGGAAGCCCGCGGGGCCGCCCGTGGGCGAGGCGGTCCCTGGGCGGGAGGCGGAGGAGGCGGTGGCGCCGAAGAAGGCGGCGGAGGCGGAGAGGGAGGTGGGCGGGCGGGAGGAGGATGTGGGCGGGCGGGGAGGGAGGCCGGAGGAGTGCGGCCGCCCCGACTCGATCAGCTGCGAGGCGGGGACACACGGGCCGGGGCGCGCCGGGCGGTTACCGGTAGTACAGAGCTGGCAAAGCCTTCGCGCACCCTTCACACGTGGCACTGCCTCCTTGACGTCGTCACCTGTTGTTTCACAGTTTGGCGCCGTAATGGTGCATCTGTGTGGAGCGCCGCCAACCGCCCTGTCCCCCGACCAACCCAACCCGCACCCACCGGCGTCACAGTGGTCACGTACTCCAGCACCGCCTTGTCAACCTCCCCCTTGGCGGGCGGCAGCAGCGAGACGGGGTCCCGCTCAGGCGCCGTGCTGCCCCCGAAGGCGGCCACGGCGGCGCTGGCGTGCAGCTGGTCGATCAGCTCCCGGATTTTATCCTCCACCTGTGAGGGCCGGGGGCAGCGGTTGGGTCAGGGTGCAAGGGCGGACACCGGACAGGTGTAACATGCGGAGATGGAATGGACGAGCGTGGCGGAGGAGGGCGACAGTAGGGGTTGTGGACTGTGCAGGTGGTTGGCTAGGAAGGTGTGAATGCTCAGGTTGAGAAATGTGGGTACACATGGCCGTGTGTTGAATGACAGCTGCATCGCGCAGGCATGTATGGTAAGCTGGCAGTATGCAGAGCCACAACCCCGCGCCCAGCTGGTATGGGGCAGTTGCAAGCAGCCTTCAAGAATACATTCATTGCCTTTCCTCGGACTCATTAGGCGCTCATAAGCTGCGGAATCCTGCTGGGTGCATGCACACGCCTGCTGGAGCAGTGCCGTGACAAAATCATCTGGCCCGTGCCGCTGCCGCCCAACACACAGAACAGCCCGTGGTAACGGGCCACAGTCACGGCTTGCCGGCTGCAAGCCTGCTGGAGCAGCTACACCCGCCATGCGCTCACCGCCGCCCGCTTGGGGTCTTTGCGCCGCTTTTTCTGCTGCTCCGCCAGCAGCTTCTCCGTCATGAGCTGCGCGTCCGGAATGATGTCCGCGAGCGCCTTTGCCTCCGCAAACAGCACTTCGTTCTCATCCAGCACAGACTCCCCCAGCGCACGGCGAATCTGCGTACAGAAAGAGCATGTCGTTATTGGGGGTCGTCTTGGTGCAAGGGGATGCATTTAACAGTGGTGGCTGGGCTGAGCGGTGTGTGTTAGAAACCGAGCGGTGTGGAGCTGTTCGGGAGGCTCCAGACGTGTAGACCCGATTATGTACTAACACGCTATGTGTCGCTGCCAAGGTAAAGTAGCGTTGGCAGGCTCGCAAGTCGCTCATGTGCAAGCTTGCCACGGGGGCTGCACACCCTGGCAGGCAGGGGTCGCAGCGGAGGGGCCAGACCGACCCGAGAGGGGTCTCCCGGGGTCGATGTTGGTTGGCCGCATGCATGCAAGCTATCCATACGCAATATCATAGGAACACTCTTGCCTCATCGCGCTCTGCTGGGTAAAGCTGCTGCGAAATGACGTTCCACAGCAGCTGTTGGACCACCCGGAGTTGCTGGGCATTGAACGTTCCGCATGCTGGCGGAACGTCCATCCGATAAACACCACGGCTAGGCTAGTATGCTAGCATTTACACCTGGCACCGCTGCTACGCAACATGAGCCGAAGCATGGGCCTTGCGCCCTACTGCGCTTTCGCTGCAAGTGCTTCGCGCCCGAACTGTATCGCAATCTATGGCCGGTTCAGAGATGCTGCTCTACTCTGTAGACTCAAAATGTCTACTTAGGTGCGACAGGCACACGCAGCATGTGACCTCAGGTGTCAGCCGCGGTTGCGAGCTATGAGGGTCAGAGCAAACGAGTAATAAGGTCCCACTTTTCAATGGCACAGAGGCGGGGCGGAACGTAGAACAGGGCCTCTCGCCGTACGGCCCCGCTACCCTGCCACCCCATTTCCTACTTGTCTCCACCCAAGGCCCAAGCCTGACGGGAGTCCGCTCACGGAATTGTCCTTCAACCCAACGTAGTAAGGCTATCATGCCTGTACATGTGTACGCTAGTGCCCGCATCCTGGGCCTCTGAAGCGGCAAGGCGTGCGTCACTGGCCCAGGCTTGCTCGTCTCCTGCCCCCATGTCAAGACCGCTGCGAATATGGCGGCCTCAGTGCTTACCCTGCTGTGTCTCCAGCAATGAAGGATTTTGTAGGGCCCGACCAGTTGCTGAGCCGCGAGCGAATAAGAAAGGGCTCAAAAGATCTTCAGGCCTTGCCATAGCAGCCAGCGCCTTTCCACACATCGTGCCTGCGTGCCATCCACTCTAGCGTGTAGTGCAGTGACAACGGTCAGTACGACAATTTGCAGATTGGAGCTCGCAAGCATGGCTGCATGGGCCTCACCGGAAAGGTTCGGCAAGCGGAGCCAGCGGCTGCTACCCCAACCGGGTTCCACCTCCCCTAACCCGGGCATACCTCCCTTGTCCGCGGCTTTTAGGCCGTCTGACCACACAAGCTGCCAAAGTGTGCATGATTTATAATGTGTATAGGTCCCTCTTCGTGTGGACTCTCACGAAAGCGCTCTTCCAGACATGTACCCGAAAAAGGCCTGGCGATTGCCCCACAAGCACTGTACAAGCATGGAGAGCCCTGTGTGAGACTCGCAGACATAGCATGTAACCTTTGGCTCAGCGGCAAGGCGCTGTTTTGGCAAGTTGTTGGCTTGGTTCACGCGACAGCTTCGGAAAAGTGCAGCAACCCACGCCAGGCCAGCTGTTTGGCATCGTAAGCATTCTTTTTATACTTATCCTAAGTGCTTGTATAGCCAGCAGTGCGAGAAGAGCACATCGACATTGGGCGGGCTCAAATCCTGCCTGCTGTGCCTGCCTGGGTGCCTTTCGGCGAGATATTCGCTGTCCGTCCAAGCGTAGCGACTTCTTAACAAGTATGATGCATGTTGAAAGTGGTGCGGACCATCTTTGACTTCATGAAATGTAGGGCCTCCCTTGCATGCCGGGCGACATGTCTAGGTCAGTTCTGGCGAATCACCGACTAAGCGGCCCGGTTGAAGCAGGCAATGGGGACTACACATTTATATAGTAAGATTCAGGGTGAAACCACGCGAGTTCCACCCGTTTTGTGGCCTTTCCACGGGCTTTTGGCCCAAATGACCCCTCGTACGGCAGGCGTCGTACCGTTTTTCCCCAC
>VFQN01004602.1_pt1 | contig 18068 bp, 12 predicted proteins | sample 3512371 | NCBI WGS metagenome assembly VFQN01 (sample SAMN10412370, study PRJNA504923) | tailings metagenome | isolation source: Replicate 2 from Balatoc abandoned mine | place: Philippines: Itogon, Benguet | collected 2017-08-28 | reverse complement strand
GTAGAGTAGAGTAGAGTAGAGTAGAGTAGAGTAGAGTAGAGTAGAGTAGAGTAGATGGTTAGTATATAGGAGGGGAATAATAAGAGTGACGTCACTCACCTCTCTGATCCGACTAATCCGAGAATTCCCAGCAATAACTCGCTTACAAGAGAAGGCAACACGAACGCCTGATGTGGCCCAGTCCCTCTCTTGATGAGTGGAACGAGGAAGTGCAGCACTACCTCTCTCACTACCTCGAAGAAGATCCGCACAGAGAACACGTCAGCGAACAACGCCCTCGTCTCGCCCACGCCCTTCAAAAGCCCGACAAACATCTCACCGAAGTAATTGACGTAGTCGTTGAGTTGAGAGGTGTTGGGGAAGGTGCGCTGACGCAGCCTGAGACACGTCAGCGAGTGACGTATGACCTCCAACACATTCCTCACGATCGCCACTGCCTTCCATCTCGCCACCAGAGAGAGGAGAGGGAGTGTTACGATATCCTTCGGCTGCAGCACACCTCGACTCCTCCTCAAGGCAGAGAAGAGGGAGTGCAGCAGTGCTCGCTTGTCGCTGTCCTTGCCCACCCCGCTCGGTCCCTTGCCCGCAGCAAGAGCAAAGACGATGGCGTCATTACAGCCGTCACAGAGGAATCGCGTGATCTCCTCCACTTGCTTCGTCAGAGCCGGTGCAGAGGCCTCTCTCGATAGCAGAGACCTCACTCTCGCGTTACGGCGGAGGAAGGGCAGAAGATGCCCAAAGACTCGAACCAGCACTAACTTCTTAGGTTGCAGCAGAAACTGTACCCCACCTGACGACGAGCCTGAGGTCTGGTAGTTAATCTCCTGATGCAGGAAGAGCACCAGCTCCTTTACCGCGAGTAGCAGTGTTCGGCCCTCGCTGCTGCTAGCACCGGCCCCTGCACCCGCAGCCTCCTCGTTAGGAAGGAGGTGATTCGAGTAGTAGATAAAGCTATCGACGACAAGAAAGAGGACGATGCGGAATATCTTGCGGTCGTTGTCGTTGTCAGAGGCGGAGAGAGTCTTGAGCTTCAACACCAGCGCATAGAAGAAAGGAACGTCAATGCACCATTCAGGGTGGAAGTAATAGGCGGAGTAATATAAACCTAGTTGCCTGTACTGGCTGAGGAGAGCTTTTCCTGTGTTCGAAGCGTTATTGCCCGTCGGATTGGCATTGGGAGAAGTGCTCGAGAGAAGAAGCTGATGGCAGAAGTCCAGCATCTGCTTCAGATTAATATTTGCCTTTTGCACAAGAGCATGATTCACGATTTTTCCTGCCTCCATCGTTGTGAGATATTGAAAGGGAGGGGTGAATCGTGGAGGATTCTCAGTCTAACTCGAGTCAATAGAGTAATAGAGGGATAATCTTTAGTGAGGCTGGTGTAACGAGAGAAACACTTCTTCCTCTGAAAAGCGCTTTCAAGTTAGTTTTCATTTTGATGACCAAATTTTGTTTGTTTTTATCGCTCGGAAGTCAATTAACGTTAGTCAGTCGTCTAGTCCTCCGAGACAAGTGACTGCCAGTCACTAACGAACCATCGAGACCTCGACTCCAGCTTGGAGAATTTGTGCATCCATGGCTCTGTTTCGATCAATGATATTTCACATCCTCTTCGCAGTGTTGTTGCTGCTACAAGGCTGCAGGTCTTCCAATGAGCAAGAACCAAGTAGAATTTATGCCCTCTACTTTCCACAGTTTCACCGCGATCCAATCAATGATGCAATCTGGGGTCGCGGCTTCACAGATTGGACGAATCTGAGGAGAGCGCCTCGCTTCAACCGAAACAACCAGACCCTCCTCCACCCGATCAGCAGAGAGGTCGAGCCCCACCTCGGCTATTACGACCTCACACAAGCCATCACTCGTAAACGACAGAGAGAGTTGGCGGAGAAGTATGGTGTGGACGGATTCATCATCCATCACTATTGGTTCTACCAGAACGAGAGCACAGAGAACCCGCCTGTCCTCTCCAGACCTCTTCTAAGACTCTTAGAGGATGGGGAGCCTAATCTGCCCTTCGCTCTCAACTGGGCTCTCGATAATTGGGTGAATGCGTGGCAGGGAAGAGGTCATGCCTACCACTCTCCTAACTTTCACAGCAGCTCAGATAGACACGTCAGACGCAGACATCTAGTTGCTAGTAGGAGAGGGCATAATATCCATTCTTCTAACACCACTTCCGCTTCACCTTCGTCAGTCGGGGGCAGTAACATCCTTTACGAGCAGATGTGTGCGGTGGCCAGTGACTCTGACATACAACAGCACTATCGTTACCTCCGTCAATTCTTCCATCATCCCAACTACATCAAAGTAGGAGGATTGCCAGTCTTTTCCGTCCTTCGCTACGTGTCTAACCGCTGCTCAAACGTCATCGATCGCCTGCTACAGCTCGCACAGAGAGACGGCTTCCCTGCCCCCGGACTACACCTCACTGGAGGATCGACAGCGATGGCTTCTCACGACCTCTACAACTCCGCCACCTCATCCTCAACCTCACAGAAGTCTGGCATCGCCCCTTCTTTTCTTCCGGAGTACGCCGCCCACCTTTATTACCCTTACTTCACCTTCCCCAAAAGACTCGCGAACATGCCGTCTTATTGCGCCAAAGGACTTTTCCCCGCCAACCATACCTCACCTCAATACCTCTCGGTTATGACCTATTTCGATCACACGCCTCGAAGGAACACTCATACAGCAGTGATCTGGGACCGCCTCTTCGCCGCACCTCTTCTCCCCGCCGCATCCTTTCTGATCGACCTCGTCACTGTTATGATGTACGAGCAGTGTTGTCAGGCGAGTGAAGTGAGAGCAAAGGGAGGCAAATTTGTTCTTATAAATGCGTGGAACGAGTGGGCAGAAGGTATGGTTCTTGAACCTTCGACGAGATTCGCTTACTCATTCCTCGAGGCAGTCTATCAGAGCAAGACTGCCATTCATGACATCGCCTGTAATTGGCAGAAATATGATGATTTTTTACGAAAGATGATATCTTATTAGTGTTGTAGGAAGAGTAGAGTTGTTAATCATATGTTTCAAATAACCCGTTTCCAATGAAAAGACAGGTTTTGAGGAAGTGTTCTTCTCTTGTATCGAGAGCTCTCACTTCATCGCACATCATAGAAACATCGAACACGACAAAGACAATCCATCCCCGACAGATACCACCACACCACACGCGAGACCTTGAATAGCCATGGTGAAAATCATCGATAAACTGCGCAATCATCCTGTGGAGCCCTATTTTTCCTTCGAGTTCTTCCCTCCGAAGACAGAAGCAGGCGTTGATAATCTATACCTTCGCATGGATCGAATGACTGCATTGCAGCCACTTTTCGTTGATGTGACCTGGGGTGCTGGTGGATGCACGAAAGATTTGACCATGGCGATCTGTGAGTACACTCAGACATACTTCGGCGTCGACGTGCTCATGCACCTCACATGCACCAACCTCAAGGTAGAAGAGATCAAGACCATCCTCAAAGCTGCGAAGGATGCGGGGATTCAGAATATCCTTGCTTTGCGCGGTGACCCTGCGAAGGGGTCTATCGCCTGGGAGGCCTATCCCGGCGGCTGTGCGAACGCCACTGACCTCGTCAGACTCATCCGACGAGAGTTCGGGGACTACTTCTGCGTCGGAGTCGCCGGTTTCCCCGAGGGTCATCCTAACTCGAGCACGGGTTCCTATGAGCATGACGTCCGATTCTTGAAGGAGAAGATCGACGCAGGCGCTGACTTCGTTCTGACGCAGTTCTTCTACGACACGTCAGTCTTCCTCCGCTTCCGCGACGACTGCCAACGCGTCGGCATCACCTGTCCCATCATCCCTGGCATGATGCCCATCCAGTCCTTCTCATCCTTCCAGAAGATGACGACATTCTGCAAGACGAAGGTGCCTGACGTCATCTGGAAGGATCTCGCACCCATTAAAGATGACGACGAGGAGGTGAAGATGTATGGAGTAAAGCTGTGCATTCTCATGTGTCGACAGCTGAATGCGGCGGGTGTGAAGGGCTTTCACTTCTACACGCTAAACCTCGAGAAGAGCGTGACGATGGTGCTCAACGAGCTGGGAGTGCAGGACTCGCTCGCCATCCGCAGAAACTTCCCCTGGCGAGGATCTCGCTCGAACCTCAACGGCATGACAGAAGAGGTGCGTCCAATCAACTGGGCGAATCGTCCGAAGTCTTATATCAAGCGCACTGTGAACTGGGACGAGTATCCCAACGGTCGCTGGGGAGACAATCGCTCTCCGGCCTATGGAGAGCTCTCTGACTCGCACTTCTTCCGTCCTGTGGAAGGCAAGAAGGAGGATCTCTTGGCGATGTGGGGAGAGGCGCCCGTCATGCCCAATGACGTGTACGAGATCTTCGCCCTGTATATTGAGGGGAAGATCCCCATCACTCCTTGGTGCGAGTTCTCTCTGCAGGCGGAGACAGGACCCATCACCACTAAATTAGCCGCTATCAATCGCGCGGGATTCCTCACAATCAATTCTCAACCTGCGGTGAACGGAGAGAGGTCGGACCACGCTCTCTACGGCTGGGGAGGCAGAGGGGGCCGCGTCTATCAGAAGGCATACGTGGAGTTCTTCACATCGCCCGCTCACCTGGAGTCTATTATGAAGGTGTTGAGTGAGCACCCGTCCTTCAACTTCTACGCCATCGATAGCAAGGGCACGGAGTACTCGTCAGGCTTCAGGTCCGTCACTGCGCTGACGTGGGGAGTCTTCCCTAACAAAGAGATCCTCCAGCCCACCGTCTTCGACCCTGACTCCTTCGTGGTGTGGAGCAAGGAAGTGTTTCAGCTGTGGACGGAGTGCTGGGCATCGCTCTATGAAGACGACAGCGAGAGCGCTGAACTGCTCTATAACGTAAGCCATACACCGCCACCTCACCTCATACGTCATATTCTAACTATACTTCATCTACTGTATTATTATTAGATCCACGACACCTACTTCCTCGTCGCAATCATCGACAACGACTTCTTCGACTGCAAACTATTCGATATCTTCAATGAGATCATGCAGAACTACCGCGCCTTCCACACACCAGACTCTGAAGTGAGCGAAGACACGACCCTCAACTTCTAACACAATAACAACACCCCTATACACCCTATACTCGATAGAATAATGCTAGTATATAGATATATTATCGATGTTACATCGTCATTCAAACGATCTCTGTTCTTTTCTTCTTTTTCTTTGTAAATAAGCAAATGATAATTTCTCATTCCCTTCATCGATTGAGATATCAGATAGATCTATTAGATCTGTAGGTCTCTTGTGAATCTTATTGAACGAGAAGGAAGACTCGATAAGGCAGTTTAGACTATATACTAGTAGGAGATGAGTTTGAATAGTTGGACAAATACTGTCAGACAGTAAACCAACAACACTTTCATCTTTGAGCGTAGAAGAATGAAGAATCTTATCGAAGTCCGAGTTATACACAGATTTTACTCTCAACAATAATCTGCGATTGTGCTGGAGCTGCGATCTCTGTGATGGTTATTTTACAAAAAAAAGCTCAGGAAACACTCAAAAGACAGGGCTACCTACACTACAATATCGACCTACATACTAAGCACAAGTAAGACTAGATAATTCTTAAAAAAGCTGGTAGGATGATAGAATAGCGCAGTTAGTGACATCAAGGATAGAATAAATGTATACTTCTTACCTCTTGTATTTACACATCCAATGAGCACGTTCATCACCACACATTCATTTCCACTTCTGTGTGGTGATGAACGTGCTCATTGGATGTGTAAATACAAGAGGTAAGAAGTATACATTTATTCTATCCTTGATGTCACTAACTGCGCTATTCTATCATCCTACCAGCTTTTTTAAGAATCATACTTTTAATAACATCATCCCTAAACACATTAGCAGTAGGTTCAACTGGTTTCTTAACCTACAGCTCTGCTCGTGGAAAAAAAGGTTTTATTTTGGAAATATTTAATTAAAACTCAACAATCGGATATAACCCTAGCACGATCTTACTCCATGAGAGTAGCGGTTTAATGCACAAAGCTGAGGATGTGTGATTGCTTAAGAGAGAGCTTTGAGCTTCTCTTCCATCTCTTCTCACTGTTAAACCTCTCTCGCAATTAGGCATTGCCCTCCTTCCCGCCCTCTCACAATTAGGCACTTCCCTCCCTCCCAGCACAATCACAAACGAACATAACATAATATGCGATAATACTAGAACAACAACAACTACTACTACTCCTTACGACCATCTATGAATATTAGACTCATCCACTCTATCTCAAAGCCAGCTCGGAGTCTCTGGCTAGCAAGGAGATCTTGTTCTTCTCTACCATATCCAGTTAAAAACATCGCTAAAGTGTTTCCAGAGATAATCAATAGAGACGAGGAAGCACAAATATTGAAGTATTTGCAACCAATCTTAGCTACTCGTCGCTATGAAGGAGATCATTGGGATTCAGTGATCTCTCGCTACAAGGAGATCGAGCTGTCGAAGAACTATCGCTTCCCAGAAGAAATCAGTGATATCTTCGATCGTATCAGAGACACCATACGACAACAATGCCAGCTCCCAACATCCTCGCCTTTCCTCCAACCTCATGTGATCGACCTGGCAGATGACGGTAGTATAGGTTAGTCGTTGTCTGTGGTGTTAGTGTTATTGTAGTGTTGTTATGTTGTTTTACTATAATGTTTTTGTTTGTTCTTCTGCAGTGTAAACGATGAGTCTGGTCTGACAGCTCTTAGCTGTCAGTGCCTTCCTCTGTCCTCACTCGTTGTAAAGCATGAAGAGAGAGTGAGAGTACGTCAGCAGTAACGCTTCATGTTATTGATTGCTCTGACGTCGAAGGAGGGATGATATAGACAAACACCGCAGAGTTCTTGCATCGTTTGTATAGGCATCCCCCCACAAAACAATCCATATTAGTTAACATACTTCCTCCCTCCTCTGACCACATCATCTTACTCACTTTTACCCGCTTTGTTAGGAGCTCATATCGATAGTGTGAAGTTTAGTGGTGACTTTATCTCAGGTCTCTCTCTCATGTCAGAGCGAAAAATGCTACTGACCAAGGATGACGAAGCCTCGAAACACAGAGAAATCACGGAAGAGTTTCCAAAAGAAATATCTCTCAGTCTCCCTCCTCGCTCGTTGTATATCATACGAGGAGTATGGCGCTATGAATATGCTCATGCTATTTTACCAGCTACTCAGAGAGAGCACACAGCCGATGAAAACAGCAACCGTCGCATTAGCATTATTTTTAGAAATCCACTAGAAACTTAATAGAAACTCTCAGCTTATTGTTGCGTATTTATTCTTTGTGAAACTGTTCGTTTGTAAAAATTATCTCCAAATCTATCGCGCTCTGCACTGTATTGTACACATACATAATGTTAACGTTAACGTTATCACGTAAACCGTTTGAGATATCTCTCGATATTTCAGATTCTCTTGATAAAGGAGAATTGATCCGTTGGAAGAATTGAACAATCAGACGACAATCATAGGCATTGATCTCATCCCACCGCACCCTTCAAACGGAACTAAGCATCGGTCTCTTTGGGAGTAGAAGAAGTCTCTTTAGCGCAAAGATATTATACCGTCTTGTGCCCAAGAGAATTCCTTTACATCCTCGACAACAACAATAATAGATTTCCAATGTATGACACCAACACTCACTCTGACATCCATCCAACACTCCACTGATTGTCTCTTTTTCTCCTTTCCCTTTAGATTATGGCATTAGTAGAGTCTAATCGACCCATTCGCACTAGACAAAGTCAATTTCAACCGCCCAATCGCGACCAGAACCACAACAACGAGACCTCGAACAACCTTCAGATCAACACACAAAGGACCAAAACTCACTCACATCGCCACAGACCTGATAATAGCGATAACCACAGCCACAGTAACAGTCACACAGATTATTCTTCTATGACGTCAGACGAGATGTCGTCAGAGTCTTTGCACGAGATAGACTACGAGACAGAGATCACTGCCCACCTCGTAGTCAACTCCCTCATTCTACTGGGCTTCAACACAGATGAATATATTTCGATCTACTCGGGCATCGCCTTCGACATCACTCCAGTGACGACGAAGACCTTCGACAAGCCGAACGAGAAGATGCTCTCCATCATCCTGCACTACCTGCTCTGCATCCTCGATAGAGACGAGTTCCTCCTCTCCATCGAGAAGTGTTGGCCCTTCCTGGACGCTAAGGAGAAACAGTTGTTTAAAAAGGCGCTGCACATCTCTCTCATCCGCCTTATCGAGAGGGGCGTTGTGCCCAATGCCCTCTACAAGGGCAGTCTGCTGACGCAGGCTAGCGGGAGTGAGGTGTGGCAGCTGTTGCACTTGCTGACGGACAGAGCAGTGGACCACATGCTGCGAGAGCTGAGAGAGGCGCAGTTCCCTGAAGCTATCAGCGCTGACTCTGCCCTGACGTCATCCTCCCACCACAACATCGACTCAGCTTCTTCGTCTTCCACAATCGTGACTGGGTCTGCAGGCTCTGTGACGAGAGAGGTGTTGCTGACTGACGTGGACGAGAAGATAGAGATCGTCAGACAGCTCATCCTGCACTGTCACGACGAGAGACAGGCGTGGGGCGACTACCTCGAGGAGCTGGAGGGACGACTGGCGGAGGCGAAGAGGAGTATCAAGCAGACAGAGGAGAAGCTGCGAGAGATCCACCTGCAAGACGAGTACAATATCCTCGGAGAACAGGGAAGAGCGAAGCGAATGAAACTCATCGCTCGCATCAACAGTCAGAAGGACCTGCTCGCCTCCTTCCTTGTCTCACCTCTACTGCAGGACGTGGACAAGTATCTGAGAGAGGAGGAAGAGGTGCAGGCGAAGGAGTTAGAGGCGAGGAACAACCAGCCGTCTTATCCTGCGCAGTCCTCCAACAGCTCTCTCAACACAGAGACGAAGCTAGGACTCGCCAATGCCCCGAAGCGACGAAAGATGCTGTCTAAAGAGGAGTTAGAGGCCTATAAGATCTCTATGAGAGACGCGATCTCTGAGCTCATCGCGAAGATAGAAGAGGTCTGTTCCCTCGTATAACAGCAGTGCAATATAAAAGGGATGTCATATCATATCGTATCGTATCGTATCGTTAATTGTGACGTGAGTGAGTGTAGCATGTATAAAGTATAAATTATAAGGTATAAAGGATTCGTTCTATTTAATGTGACATAAATTCATCAAATATCAAGAGAACGATTCATACAGTAGTGTATATTAAAAATAAAATACTAACCTATGTACTGTAAAATAGAAATATTGACTGTGCTTTAAATTAATATACTAGTACTTCAAAGTACTGTATTTACTAACGAATACTATTACAATCACATCAACTCTCACTCTCACTCACTGTCACAACGATCACCACTACACCCCACCTCACATAACATTTCAAATAATATCACACGATTCATTTTTACCATTACCATTACATCAAAAATCACGACACAACCAAACAACTAATCCAATGCAATGCGCCACAATACAACACAATACAATACCGTAAACAAAATCATTTATTCTTTCACTATTATTATTATAACAACCATCTCATCACACACACAAACACATACCAGAACAATCACAATCACAATCACAACCACAATGATGTATCTATAACACGTCGTCTTAACAAGCAATCTCTAGGCATGCAGAAGTAACTCAGTCTCATCCTTTGTCAATAGATCTAGTCGCCATAGTCTCGCCGAACGATCAGCGAACGACGAAAACGATCGTTTGGAATCATTCGATCGAACTCTAGCGATCTCTCTATAGCTCAATCTCTCTCTTGCTATCAGTCGATCTACTTCAATCTCTTGCTCTCTCTATGATTGGTCTATCTGTCTGTCTCAGAGCTCAGGGAGTTGGAGGTGGTCTTCGTCTGTGATGATGGATGCTGGCAGCATCTCCAGCAACTCCTCCGCCAGAGAGATCTTATCTCCCACTCCCTGTAGCTCTGACGTCACGTCATAATGCAGGCCGATGACGTATGCGAACTTGCGCTGCGAGTCCAGCACCGGCTTTAGAGCGACAAGGTTTTTGAAGAGACGGCCATCCTTCGTCTTGTTCGTGACCACTGACACACAGGTGGTCATGGCGCCCAAGCCCTTGTTCAAGACCGCCACCTTGTGAGTCTCTGTCTCCACACACTGCAGGAAGTCTTTGACGTTGAGACCAAGGATCTCTCTTCGAGTGAAGCCCGTCAGTCGCTCGAAGTACTTGTTGACGTATATGAGAGGAAAGCCCTCGTGTCTCTTCTTCGCTGTCGCCAGAGAGAAACACACCGGCAGAGCCTCCACCGCTGCCAGCAAAGCTGTGAGCCAGCTGTCTCGTGACTGCAATACTTCCTCCTTCGCAGAGGAGAAGAGGCCGGAGAAGGCCGAGATCGACAGGTCTTTGGGTTGGAGGATCTTCCGCATTCTGTTGCGCAGCTTCGACGAAGGCGTGTTCTTCGCAGCGATCGAGATACTGCCTCGGAAAGAGATCTCACCGGAGAATGCAGACAAAATCGGGATGCTTTGGGACGCTGTGGTGTCTTCTACTGTGGTGGCGACGGCGTGGCTGCTCTCCGCTGCCCGCCAGTTCTTATAGAACTTGCTCACGATGAAGCCGTTGTAGTAGTCGCGAGCCATGATCGTCACGACTTCGTTCTGTAGACGCTCAAATAATGTAAGCAATCGACTTTTCTCGGTCTCCGCGGTCTCGTCGAAGGGGTGGTCATCGCCTCCACTCATCACACTGATCTCCTCGCCGTAGAAGAACTCGTTCCTCAGCAACACGGGGATCCCATTGCTTACAATAGGTGACAACAGCTTCGCCTTGACTCGCTCTACGTGGTTCCCGAGGTCTTCTACTCGCAAGACCTTCGCCGCCAACACCTGTGAGATCTGAATGAACAACTGCAGGTATTCGTCAGAGTACTCCGCCTTCACGAAGCCTTCGAAGGCCTTCTGACCTAGCTTACTCGACAGAATGAGCCACATCGCTTCAATGCGCGGACAACTGGCATAGACGTTGACAACGAAGTTCTCAACCATATCCATCATCTGACGGCGATGCACTGCTATCTCCGCTGGGGTGATAGACCTCCCCGAGGGACTTGTCGTTGATTTAGTACTCGTTGAAACTCCACCTCCCATCGAATAATTGATGTGAAGGAGTGATATTCAGGAATTGTGGGGAGCAGTTGAAGGTTCCTCCACTCAATAAGATTAGAGGAATCTCCACTAATCAGACGTGATTCGTTGTATCGTCTTCTCTTGTTCTCGATGAAAGTCAAGAGTGATAATTGTCTCTTTTCTCAACGTCTATAATCTAGGGCTTGTTGGTGGTTTGTTGTTGGTTGTTAACTGGTCTCCTTTCTTGCTCTCTTTTGTGTGTTGTTTCGGTTTCGCCTCGATCACAGTAGCGACCAAACTAAGCAATTCCTTAACTTCCGCTGTAAACAATTCCTCTATGAGAGGTTTTCCTTGAGATTTCCAGGAAATTCCCTGGCTTCTGCCCTGTGAGTGGGCAGGGGCAGGTGTTTTTGTGGCTGGGCTGCACAGAGCGCCACCAATAACATTCACTTAGCTTATTATTTGAGTCAAAGAAGCATCAAAGCATTCAGAAGTAAACAATGCCTCACGTGTCCTACTACACCAACCGTAAGTCATTCGAACTCTCATTCTTTGTCATAGAGAGGAAGTTTGGATGAGACTCGAGAGGCGAGTCTTTCGTTGGTTTCATCTGATCTGTTTTTCCTTCTTTCTGAAAACCTATCTTTCCTGTTCTTCTCTTCACCTTTACTAATTATATGATTTCTCTTCTTTAGAACGCAAGACATACCGTACTGTCCGTCGTCCTTTCGAGAAGGAGCGTCTCGATCAGGAGTTGAAGTTATGCGGTGAATACGGATTACGATGCAAGAGAGAGATCTGGCGTGTCCAGTACCTTTTATCCAAGGTGCGAAAGGCCGCCCGTACCTTATTAACCTTAGACCAGAAGGATCCTAAGAGACTTTTCGAGACCCCACCTTTAATCCGCAGATTGAAGCGCTATGGTGTCCTTACTGAGGACGAGAACTCCCTTGATGACATCCTCAAGTTAACCACTCAGATCTTCATGGAGAGACGTCTTCAGACTAAGGTCTTCAAGCTTAACTTGGCCAAGTCCATCCATCATGCTCGTGTCCTTATCCGTCAACGCCACATCCGCGTTGGCAAGCAATTAGTCAACGTCCCATCCTTCATCGTCCGCACCGACTCCGAGAAGCACATCGACTTAGCCTTGAACTCTCCTTACGGACAAGGCAGAAAGGGACGTGTTGCTCGCAAGCGTGCTGCCCAGAGAGCTGCTGCTGAGGGTGGTGATGCTGAGGAAGATGTTTAAACAGAAGGATGTCTGAAGTTTATCATTACTCCCTCTTAACTCTCCTTCAACCGCCTCTATCTCACACTGGAAAAACACACGTAATCGTGCGAAATCTCCTCTCATCGCAATCGTAGCACGATTCGCACAACATCATCCACGACCTCTTGCCCTTAAACTTAGGCATTAGATTGATTGCTGACTCAAATACTAACATAATAATCATAAAAAATTCATAACTGATCTTTCCTCTTGCGACACTCCTTTCATACGGTTACTTCTCTCACGAGAGAATGGCTCAGGTTAAGGGTTCATCGCTTAAAATTACCATAAGAGAATAATGGCAAAGCACTCTACGATAACATGACATGGTAGGGTTTCAACAGATTGTCCATGTAAAGTGATCTACACAACTATTCAAAGAACTACGACGAGTCAGGTCCCCAGATAAACGAGGTGATCGCGAAGAAGATAAAGAGAATGCCTCCGATGACAGCCACACTCCTCTCTGAGATGCGGGCAGCGAGCATTCTACCTCCCAACACTGCCATACCAGTGCACAGAGCATGACCCACCAACCCTCCGAAGATAACCCCGTAAGGGTTCTTAGAGGCAGCGAGAGCGATGGTGGCGATCTGAGAACGATCGCCCCACTCTGCGAGGAAGGTGAGAGTGAAGGCCTAATAGACGTCAGACATCAGGCGTCTGAGAAGGAAGAGAGAGGATAGTGTTTTATACCTGACTAAATACTTTCAGATTATCAATACCAGAGATACACCAAAACCCACCAGTCTTCTTTCTCTTTCCGTTACTATTTCCATGTTCCACGTCATCGTCGTCCTCCTCACTGCCTTCGCCCTTCTTCTTCACCAGCTCTTCCTCCACCTCCTGCAACTCCTCTGAAGGTCCGTCGCCCTCCATATCATAAGCATCCTTCAATAAACGCACTCCGAAGTAAGCAAACAGCAGCTATAGGAGGGAATAAGAGGGAGTAGGAGTAGGAGTAAATAAGATCTTACAGCACTAGCAGTGTGGGTGTACTGCTTTGGAAGGAAAGCAGGAAGTGCATAACCCATAAACGCAGATAAAACATGCATCAGAGCAAGAGCACCTGTGAGATGTTAGTGATATGATGTCAAGGACAGGAGAGAGATATTCACTTACCCATCGCTCCTGCATACACAACAAATCGTCCATGTCTCATTGCCAGTACTGCAGCAATGAAAAATGTCTTGTCTCCAATTTCCGTGACCAGAATCATGAAAAAGGAGTTGACAATCGCTCCTACGAAAGTATTCGTGAGCGACAGCTCAGTGAGCTGGGAGATTAAACCAGGTGACGCCTCCATAATCCTTAACCCTCGTTGATTGACCCAAATACAGAGGCTTGAAAAGAGAAAAGGGACGAGACGTTTCAAATCCTGGTGACAATTGCCTAGCTAATGCTACGAGCAGTTAATTCGCTTTTGATTGCAGACTCATTGGAATTCCTTCTCTTTATTCGGAATTATCACGGATTTCTAAGAGATTTTCATTACCGACTTATCATCGGTATTCACCGGTAGTAACTGTGCTTTCATTGTGAGAAGGTCTATTCCCAGCATCTCCCACAACACAACAACAACATAGGACACACGACTATAGGGTTATCATCACCCCTCAAAACACACTGATTATGAACGACCACCTCAGATATGCCTACACCATGTCCAAGTCTAAAAGACCGAGTCATTCTGGTGGTGGTAGTGCAGCGACTGGCAAGGCAGTTGCAACTAAAGAAACCGCGAAGAAAGAGAACAACGAAGGCAAGACTGAGAATAAAAAAGATGAGGAAGAAGAAGATGATGACGATTATAAGCCGATCATGCCTCGGCGTGAAGAGAGGAAGCCGAAGGAGAAGACGTCATCGAATTGTGACTGGGAGTCAAGCTACCCTGTCGAGATGATCTATCGACTGGGGAAGAATGTCGTGAACCAACGTCACTACGACCTGATGAAGAAGCTCTGCAAACTCTCTCGCGACCAACTACTGCACCCTGACGTCAGCACAACGCAATTCCTGCAGCAGAACAGTGTGCAGGTGAATGACGTCATTGAAGAAGAAATCACCCTGAATGAGGCCTCTGGTGCAAAGACTATTGTGCATCGCTGCTACGTCACAGTGAGGAAGGCGGAGCACTTGAGTCCCGTCGGGTGGGTGCTCAACCACCCCTGCAAGCACTGCCTCGTCTGCAAACAGCGCTTCCACGTCAGTCGCTGGAAACACCACTGTCGCGACTGTGGCTCCATCGTATGTCAGTACTGCACAGTGCGTCATGCTGACTATTACGACTGTTTCATACGATGCAAACAATGCGCCAACAACAGCCACGTCACCAACACCTCCTCTAACACCTCTTCTCATACCTCTGACAACACCTCTGCTGTGTCTCCTCCGCCAATCTCTATGAGTGCGAAGACATGCAGTGGTGATGACATCAGCAGCACTGGAAGTACGAGGGAATTGAGTGACTCGGGCTTGGGCATGACCTTGCCCCTCCTCGCCTACTTCATACGTCAGCACCGCGTCTCAGCACTGCGTGGTTTGACAACGAGAGAAGTGTGTGACATCATCGTCAAGCCGATGACCAAAGCCAGTCACGTCAGTCTTTGTCAGCTCCTTCATGCCCGCCACCCTGCCCATATTCGCCCCGCCACTGTCCACGTCATTCACGCATGGTCGCAACTCTTCCTCGAGACAGTGGATGCGGTGTTCTCCCAGCTAGGACAGACGCACCTCCTCGATGGAGTGGGAGAGAACGACGAGGAGTTATTGTTAGGTGGTGATGATGACGTGGTGGTGTGGATTGACATCTTCTCCTTCAACCAACACGAGTCTTTGTCAGTCGTCAGCGAAGATGATGACGATTTCTCCTCTCAGTTCCTCGCCTCTCTCCTTCCATTGCGCTTCAAGAACCCAATCACCACCGCTCTCATCGCTCTGACGCACTGGGAGAACCCGCTGCCCTTCAAACGAGCGTGGTGTCTCTGGGAGATTTTCAGCGCTGCCACCTCTCCCGACCACCTCAATGTGAAGTGTGCAATGAGTGAGAAGGAGTGGGCGTGTCTGCTGCGAGGCCTACGTCACGACAGTCACATGGTGTTGCAGAGATTTCTCTCTCATCTAGACAGTCAGAGGAGCGAATGCTCAGAAGAGACTGATCGAATCGCATTGCATCGTCAGATGAGAGGCGTGGGATATGATGCAGTGAATCTTCGAATCTTGCACCTCCTCAGAGCACAACTGATGACACTACTCGAGGTAGAGCTCGACAAACTCCGACACCTTGACATGACAGCACCACCCCGCACAGGCATTCACAACATCTCTCCCATCGCTGCTGACAACAACACGACTGTTAGCCACTTGCCACGTCATCGACACAGCCACTTCTACACCTCCTCCACCTCCTCGGAGGAAGTGGAGGTGTGTGATGAGGTGGCGAGGATGAGCTTCCTCCACGGCCTAGCTCTCCTGGCCCATGATCAAGGCGATGACGTCAGTGCGACTGAGTTCACCAATCGTCTGCTGAACGATAAACGATCGTACTATGGAGAGCACCACCTCGAAACACTATCCACGATGAATGAGCTGGCACTCTTGTATCGAGAGCACCAACAACCCCACCTCTCACTACCTCTACTGCAAGAGGTGGCGCAGATGAGAGAGCACCTCCTCGGACCACTACATCCTCTAACACTACAGGCGATGACGCACGAGGCAAGCTGTCAGACACTCCTCCACCACTACTCAGAGGCGGAGGGGGTGTACGAGGAGGTGGTGAGGAGGAAGAAGGAGGTGTATGGTAATGATGTGTGTCAGCACGATCTCCTCCTCTTGATGACGCAGCTGGCCTCTCTCTACGAGAGACAAGAGCGAGGGCAAGGGCAAGATCTGAACAGGGCCTTGTCTCTGTATGACGTGGTCTATGACAGCTGGCGACGTCTCTTGGGCGAGCACCACCCCTTCGCCCTCACCGCCCTGAGTCATCGGATCTCCATCTTAGAGAGGTTGGGTCACACTGCCCAGGCAGATGCCCTGACCGAGGATCTCCTGCAACGTCATGCCCGGTACATCCACCACCGCGACTACCAGGACACTCTGACGTCACTGCAAGACCTGGCCCACATCTATGAGATAGAGGGCAAGCTAGGGCAGGCAGAGCGGCTGTATGAGATGGTGTCAGAGAGACTAGAGGAACTCACTACATCTGACTGTGAGGCAGTGCCAGAGACAGAGACAGATGCACTGACGTCACCTCCTCACACTCCCACCACTCCCGGCAACCTGAACACCGCCACCACCTCATCCTCTTCCTCCTACTCTCATGATCATAAAAAAGATAGGAGAGAGCAGCGCTCCTCTCTCAATGCTCTGACGCACCTCGCCAATGTCTACGAACGAGAAGGAAAATACGCCATGGCGGAGAATACCTTGCGCAAGCTATTAGAGAAGGCGAGACAGGTGTATGGCGATAGTGACATCCAGACATGCGTCATCGAGAACAACCTCGCTCTGCTCTACAAGCAAGAGAAGAAGTATGACGTGGCGAGAGACATGCTCGTGACATTGACAGATCGCCTCCTGCACAGCCACGCATACCTCCAACACCTCCTAGACCACCACTCCTCTACCTCCGAGGAGGTGTGCGAGGTCGAGAAGGAGGTGGTGGAAGAGGTAGAGAAGGCGAGGGTGTGGGAGCTGCTGCTGACGTGTATGAACAATCTGGGCTCCATCTATGAGGGGCAGGGCGACTGGGCGCTCGCCCACGACTATTATGTCAGAACACTCCAACAGAGTGATGCACTGACCCAACACCTCTTAGAGGGCGAGGGAGAGAAGGAGGCGAGAAGTATCGTGACGTCACTGCGCATTCAATGCGTCAACCACCTCGCTCAGTTGTTAGAGACACAAGGCTGCTACAGCGAGAGTGAAAGCTACTACTCCCTCGCACTGCAGTTGCGTCGAGAGACACTGGGCTCTGACCACAGCGACACGTTGCGATCGATGAACAACCTTGCAGTGCTCTACACGAGACGTGGCAAGCTAGCGGAAGCTCAGGAGTTATATGAGCAAGTATTGCAGCAGCGGCGTGCTCTTTTCGGCAAGCAACACCCTGCCACTCTTCAGACGATGCTCAACCTTGCTGCCTGTCTGAAGGAGCAGGGACGATTGAAGGAAGCTCAAAGCCTACTGAAAGAGGTAGTGATGGTTAGGAGGAGGGTGTTAGGTGATAAACACTCTGATACCATACAATCGCTAAATTTACTAGCTATCGTAATAGCGCAACTTAATAAAGAGTAATCTAGTAATACATCTCATACTGTTGTCATAATTTTACCTCGCATGGCTAACCGGTAAATACCAGTAATCACCGATACCGATACCGGTTGTTGCATTTGAAAGAAAACAAACAACAAACAAACACACAAGATTCCCTTCCTCTCCTCCCCTAGAAGCAACGGTAATGAGGAATGAAGCAATTCATCTATATTATAGGCATTTCGATCATATGGCTCTGTCTCTTGTACTTCTTTGTGGAAGTTTATTACCACAATCCCTCTGAATCTTCCAGGAGCAGTCAACAGCATCCCTCCTCCAAACTAAACATTAGAGAGAAGAAGAAGGAGCAGTTGGGCTTCT
>VFQN01004600.1_pt1 | contig 18074 bp, 27 predicted proteins | sample 3512371 | NCBI WGS metagenome assembly VFQN01 (sample SAMN10412370, study PRJNA504923) | tailings metagenome | isolation source: Replicate 2 from Balatoc abandoned mine | place: Philippines: Itogon, Benguet | collected 2017-08-28 | reverse complement strand
GGCGGCGGCGGCGGCGGCGGCGGCGGCGGCGGCGGCGGCGGCGGCGGCGGCGGCGCGGGTGGGCGGCTCCAGCGGAGGCCGCCAGTGATTAGCTTCAAGGGAGCCAGTGCGTGTGGTAGCTGGTGTGACAGGGCGACGGATGGGGCAGATTCGAGGGCAGGGACGGACCGATGAAAGCGCTGCTTGGTGGGTTGTGGGATGAGGGGCGGCGTGTGGCATGCGGCGGCAGTGGGCTGGTGGGTTGGTGCACGCTGTGTGGCTCTCGACGGGAAGGTGGGGGCTAGGTGTTCACCTTGAGGGGGCAGGCCGCGTGGCGGAATGAGAGGGCAGGGGCAGCAAGGCGTGGGCTGGACAGGGCCGCACCGGTAAGGTGGTGGTGTGGTGTGGTAGGGCCTCAGGGACAGAGCGAATACGCGTGCGGTTAGAGACTGGGCCCCGATAGCACGAGGCCAGGCCCCAGGGAACTGGAGGGTGCGGGCCGCGTACGGCGGCGCTGGGACGGAGCAGGACGGAGCCGGGGCCCCCGCGGGGGAAACGGTTGCGGTACAGGTCGATGTGTGTCAATTATGATGCTTATGCACACACCTACATGTGCAGCCGGCACACGGCCGACGGCGTGTTGATGACCGGCTCCTGTCCTTGCGGTTTGCTAGCAGTCGGCACGGCTCGGGGCGCTGGCATGGGGAATGAGGTGGCGCAACTTCATTACATTGTGGGTACGTCGGTGTGGCGAAGTAGCCCTCTTGGGGATGGGGAATATCCACACTCTTTGACTGCCCGTGCCGCACACGCGCATGGTGTCCGGGAACGGGGCGTGGGTTACCGATAACGCCATGCGGCACACGGGGTGCCGGTCATGACAGCAGGGAGAATAGACTGCGCAACTCTGCGTCATACCGTCTAGCTGTAGGTGCCGGAGGGAGGCTAAGGGAATGGCACCTGATGGCACATATCTCCCACCTGTACGGCGCTGTGCGGTGAGGCAGGCTGGCAGCTGCAGCAGCATACTTGTGTGTCACCATTGAACGCGCCAGTTAGGCCACGCACTATGTACGGGAGCCTACCGGTACTGTACGGGAGCCTACTCGAGCCCGCAAACGCCGCCACCCTTCAGGGCGTCCAACTGCACCACCTGGCACCACCTAGCACCACCCAGTACCAGCACCTGTACTGACTGACTGACAAGCTGGCCGCGCCCCCCATGCTGAGGCGCACCCCTTACCATGGGTCTGCCAGGCTGGGACGATGACAGTGCCAGCTGCTTGCTGGACATGCTCCCATAACTCCTGGGCAGCCAAAGTTCCAGATCAGCATCGTGCTGTATGGTACCGTACCGATCTTGGTACGGCGTCCTCAGAGGGTTACGGACGGACGGACGAGGCATGCATGCCAGGAGAGCTCCCCTGCGGCATGCCGCTCTGGGCCAGGACCTCCGTCGTGCCTGCCTGGCCCCGCCAGTGGCAGGTTCTACCTTCTATGGCTTCGATTACCACTAACAAGTTACAGTACGCGAGGCAGCAATGCCCACCAAGTCCGAATGGCGGTGTCACAGATAACGCAGCAGCCCTCAGCTGCCGCCAGCGCCCTGAATGTATGAATGTACGGTACTGCAGTTTCTGCGTACATGCATCTTTACCCGACCAATAGCACGATGCAGAGCGTCCGTGCAGGCGTGCAGTGTAAAGCACCCGGCGCAAGCTTGAGTGCCATTTGGTACCGAAGGATGCGGGCCGGGGCCGCAATGGGCACGTGCCGGTGACCCGTGGGTCACGCGCAAACGGAATTCAAGGCGCTACCATGGGGTGCACGCGCAGCTGGATGCGCGTTCTGACGACACGTGGCACTGGCCACACGTTCAGGCTCCACGCTCCAGCGAAGGCAACTCGCAAGGGCACACACCAGCTGCGTAGCGCGATCACTCGCCAAAGACTACGCAAAATATCCATGGGGAAAACCAACAGTCTGAACCAGACCGCGCACGAAACCCACGCCAAAAGTAATTCACGCGGGGGAGGGAAAACGTACGCGGGTGAATGCAACGAGCGGCTCCCGTACAGGCCTCCCCCCAATGGTTCGCAGTGAGTTCGCGGCAGTCTACCAACGGGGCAGGTTGTTCCAATGCAGGAAATAGAGCATGAATGCTCTACTGGGGAACTCATCAAGCGACCCAATTGCATAAATCTAGGCTGATCAGGTTGCGGGCTACCGTGCGAATGCAAGATGTGCTTCCCCATGCTCCTCTCCATGGCAGCTGCCCGCGACACCAACCCATCGACGCCTGTTGCACCTTCTGCATAACCCCAACACCCAGCCGCCTGGCAGCCGCCCACGGCATCAAACCATCCCATGCCTCGCCCACACGTCATCAACCCCAACATCCGTGCTTCCCTGACACCTCACACGGTTTCCTCGCGTTTTACGCGTAACCCCAACATCCAAAGCCGACCGGCCTTTCCTGCCCTGCCCCTGGGCACACCTGAACATACCCTCGTGCTACACGCCTGCACCCGCCCGGTGCCCAGTTCTCGTTTCAATGAGGCAACCACTACCAAGGCCATACACCCCCACAAGCAGAACCAGTCAGCAACCGTTGGCAGTAATGCTCCGCAAGTACCCCACAGGATCCGTCCAGCAAGTGTAAAATCTCCAACCCCGGCGTGAAGTCGCAGTGTCCACGCGCCCCAGGACGCACAAGCTGCAAGCAGTTCCGAAGGCACAAAGTGCACAGTGGTAAGGGGCTACCCAAGTACCGTATCGACATCCACCTTGCAATATGTTGAAAGCACGCTGCAGCTAGTTCGCGTGACGGTTTTCAGTAAACGACCAACGAGTTGCCACACCAAGCGCCACGTTTGAACTGAAGTGCGCAGGATTCCCAAATCCTGGTGGTGCTGTACGTCAGCGTTGCACCCCAACAACCGCCCCAACAGCATCTGGATGGCATATGTTCCAGTCTTCGCGCGAGCGCCTCCGCTACACTGAAGACAGGGCGCGGTCGCCGCCAAAAGCGCTCACTGCATAGCTGTATTGCGAAAGGCAGTTGCGGACCTCTCTAACCCCTACGCAGGAAAGGACGATTGTGTAGTAGGATGCGGTGCAGAAAAGTACGATGCAAGAAGCACCGCTGTGTGCAGGGGAGCACGGGAGGAGGGATGCAACGTTGGCAAACACCGCCCCACCGCTGGCTTCAAGCCCCACGCAGCTAATGAGGACGCAGAAAGCAACTTGCAGTTCAAGTCCCCCACGCCAGCTCACACCTCCGCCACACGGCTGTACTCCCACAGATATGGTCGTCGGCTTACTGACACGCTCACATGCGCCAAAATAGGATCCGCAAACAGCACATGCACAACACCCTGCAGACACCACCTGCGCAGGCACAAGAGCACATGCGGCACTCGAGCGTCCTGTGTCCGCGGGACACCTGGCGCCATTCCCGGCACAATAAGCTTATTAAGCGAAGTGAACTCGTGTGGAGAGCAGGCGACAAGGCCAAGCAGCAACGCCCTTGACTGTGCCTTGAAACAACGCTATCTTCCTTCATGACAACGAACGCGACCAAAACGAGCTAATACACAGCTGGTGGAAGAATGAAGGCAACAGTTTTCGTGGCACCGCTGCCCCGCCTCACGCAGCGCAATGCACAATGCCTCCCCAAAGGCAGCCTCAAGTGCAGGACGGTCCACGAGCTCACCCGGGCAGGTGTTCATCGAAACTGCAACGCCGCATAGACAGCCAGCCGCTGCAACACCCCTCAATGCTTGTAACGCGCAATGCAAAGTGAGGTGCCAAAACCCACATTCCTGCAAAGTCAGCAATCAGCGTTCAAGTCCGACAACAGAGTCTCAAGCCCGCGGGTGCCTACAACGGCAGCAAACCCACAGTGCTGCTTCACCAGCCGCCTTACGCATCCGCACTGATTGGGTACGGCCGTCCATCGTCATCCTCCACCACCACCTCACGCGTCCCCACCGGGCTCACAGCGGCCCTTCCCGTCATCGTCATCGTGCCCCTCCCACCACTGCCCCCATTGGCGCCCTCAAGCAGGAGCGCCGCTCCCTCGCCCACGCCCCTACCCCCAATGCCCCGCATGCCCTGCAGAGACTTTAGGCACTCCACGGCTTGAAGCTCGAGCCTCTGCCGCTCCAAGGACACCAACTGCCGCTGCTGCTGCTGCTCCCCCTCCTGCCCGTCCGGGCGAAGCTGCTGCTGCTGCTGCTCCTGCTCCTGCCGTGCAAACTGCTGCTGCTTCTGCTGCTGCTGCCCCTGCCTGAGCTGCTGCCGCAGCTGTCGCTCCAGCAGGTGCGCGCCACCACTGTCGTACAGTCCGTAGCCACCGTCGTACGACGCGCCGTGGCCGGCCGCACGACACCCCTCCTCCATCTCGACGTCGATGTCGACCCCCGAGTCCACCAGCTGGGCCGACGGCACCAGGCTGACCAGCCCCGAAGGGACACGCGAGGAGCCTCCGCTGACCGCGCCGGACGGCACGTGCAGCCCGACTGGGCACGAGGACAAGCGTGCCGGACGGACGAGCGGCGGGTCGGGGACGCCTCCGGACGGCGGACGCAGCGGCAGTGACAACCTGGTCAGGTCCAGCGTCGCCGTCGCCGGGGGGTCCATGGGCCTCCGGACAACCGCCTGGTGCAGGGACTGCTGCTGCTGCTGCTGCTGAATGTCTTGCTGCCGCATAATCTCCTGCATCGCCCGGATGATGTCCACGGGGGCCAGCTCGCCGCAGTCGTCCAGGAGCCGTGGAGGAGGCGGCGGCAGCTGGCGTGCCGTGCCGCCGCCAGGCCCGGACGGGGCCACGTGTGTGCTGGACCGCGACAGGTTGTCGAGCGACTCGCGCGGCGAGCCGCCGTTGGGTATGCTGTACCCTGGCCGGGTGTCCACGTGGCGGTCGCCGAAGGCCGTGGTGTTGCGTGCAAAGAGGCTGCGAGACAGGGCGTCGAGCAGCTCGTCTCTGCCTTGGGGCAGGTGCTCTTGTGGCGGGGCTGTCGGCTGCTGCGGTTGTTGCTGCTGCTGCGGTTGCGGTTGTTGTTGCTGCTGCTGCTGCTGCGCATTGCCTGAGCGCTGCTGCGCGGCAGCCAGCACGGACAGGAGCCCCGAAGGCGGGAACCCGAAGGGCGGACCTCCCGCGGCGCCAAAGCCTGCAGGAGGAAAAGACATGCACAGGAGCGGGGCCGGTCAGCACGTGTTGCCTTCAAAGCACTTCACGCCGGAGCAAACACAACTTCCGCCACCCTGGTCGCAGCAGGCCAATAAGCGCTCTGCAAGCCACTCGCTAGACGGCCAGATGACATCGTATCCCAGCCCTGGCCAACCTCGCACCTCCGACGGGACGCTTGGGAGCCTGCTCCTCATCCGGCGGCCGCCGCACCTCCTCCTCGCCCGCCGCCGCCGCGCCGCCGTTGCCGCCCGCCGCCGCGCCGTCGGCCTCGTCGTCGTCGTCCAGCCCCACCGACAGCATCAGCAGCAGCCGCTTGGTCCCGCGCTGCTCGCCGCCCGCACCCCCCTGCTGCTGCTGCCGCCTGTCCACCGCTACCGCCCCCGCCAGCTGGGCCCCACGCAGCAGCGCCTCCACACTCGCCGTGCTGACGCCGCTTGCACCGCCCTGCAGCTGAGTCCCCTGACGCCCCGCGCCCTGCTGCTGCTGCTGCTGGCGGGCTGTCTCCCCCGGCTGCGCGTTGCGCCTGCCCTGCAGCACATTCAGCAGCTGCAGCAGCTCATCCACGTTCTGCACCGCCACAACGTCCTCGTGCCCCAGGAGTGCAGCCGCCGCCGCCGCCACCCCGCCACCCTCACCACCCCCGCCCAGCAGCCCAGCCAGCCCAGCCAGAACTCCGCCGCCGCCACCGCCCCCACCTCCAGGCTGCACGCCGCCACGCGCTTGCCCGCCCTGCGACGCTGCGCTGCCGTGAGGAGGCAGGGACGCGCGGGAGAAGACCCCGCCCTGACCGCCGCCCGCATCGCCGCCACCATAACACCGGCCCATCAGGGCGTTAACGTTGATCGGCTCGCGGCCAGACCAGCTGGCGGCGTGGCGGGCGTCCAGGCCCAGGCCACGGCGGCCTGGGTGCCCGCCGAGCTGGTCGCCGGGGGACCGACCCATGGGTCCGTTGGGTCCGTGGGCGCGGGACCGCACGCCTGCGCCCGCGCCCAGGCCGCCTCCTTGGCCGTGCCCTTGGCCATCGTCGTCCACAAACTGCATTGTTTCAGGATAGGATAGTCAGGGGGAGAAAGGGTTCAGGCGTGCGTCGGAACTCCAGTTGCGGGCGAAAGCGGGAGCCACCAGGCCAGGAGTCCGGGAGACATGGCAAGGACGGGCGCATATGAGGCACGTCTGGACTCCACGCAAGCGGCATGCAGCTTGCGATGGTATGTTCTGCGATAATTATCGGAAGTGCCCGCAGCACCCACCGTGGGCGCTGTGGAGGCAGAGTTGCTATCGCTTTCGTTGGGCCGCAGACGCCCCCCGCCCAACGCGTCCGCGAGGCCGCTGCACTCGTCTGACAGGAGGTGTCCCCTGTCGCCCGCCGCCGCCAACACAGAACCAAGGCGGCGCGACTCCCGGTACGGCGAAGCCGTGGCGGCGGCGGCGCCGCCGCTGCCGGACCCAAGGCCAGGCCCAGGGCCGCCGCCGCCGCCGCCGGCAGCCTGCTGCTGCAGGGCCTGCGGCAGCTGCGGCAGCAGCATGCGGAGGGCGTCCAGCACGGAGAGGCTGTCCCCTTGTAGGCCACCGGAAGACGCATGAGGGGGAGGGGCAAGGCCGGGCGCACGGGCCGCGGGGTCGCTGTCCAAGTGCATGAGGTGCCCGTGGGAGGCGTGGTCCAGCAGTCCGGGGCCGGGGCCCCTGCGGCCGGGGGTGGCGCCTAGAAGGCCCAGGTGGGGGGCGAGGCCTGTGGAGTTGGCGGGTCGGGAAGGGGGACACGCGTAAGGAACGGGGTGAGGGCAAGGCAAGGGGAGACGGACAACAACTTTGTACGCTTGCGAACACTGAGGTGCGGTGCAGTAGAGTTTCATGCCCTCCAAGCTGTCTGGGCGCGGCCCAACGAGGGTCGGACAGGCCCCGGACACAGCGGCGCATCCGCCGTCTCGTCTCACCCGGCCTGGCTCCCAGGCCCCCGTCTCGCCGGTCCCGGTCTACGGCGGCAGCCACAACCGCCGCCGCGGCCCCCGACTGCTCCTGTCCCACGCCTCCACGTGTCGCCTGCCAGTCCAGCGCATGGCCCCGTGCCCTCTGCCCTGGCAGCAGCTCCCGGCCCACGTCATGTCCCATGGCGTCGGTGGTGTTGGTGGCGGCCCCGCCAGCCCGCAACGGCAACGGCTGGCCGCCTGGCGCGAAGTCCAGGCCGGAGAGGCGGGGACGCTTAAGGTCCTGTGGACCGTCGAGGGCCATGGGGTGGCCTGGGCCTGCAAACCCCGTGACGGCGGCGGGCGAAGCCCCCGGGCCGAGGGTGGGGGAGTGCGTTGTGGAGGTGGAGGTGGCCAGGGTGCTGTGGGGCGGTCCGGGGCCTGGAGGGCCGTCGGGTTCGCCGTCTGGGGTGGAGGCGTGGGGGCTGCGGCGGACACGTGCCTGGGCGCGTTGGAGGGCGGCGGCGCGGGCGGCGGGGTCGCTGGGGCCATCCCCGCCGAGCTCCGCCCCGAGCTCCCTGTGAAGGCGACAAGCGATGGGTTTTTGGGTGAGGGATGCGCCAGCGGGTGGATTAGGGGTGAAGGTAAGTCTTGCAATGGGCAGGGTGGCCACAGTGGGGCGCCCACAACTGTCGAACTAGGTGCGGCGCAGTTGCAAGAATAACCACAGCACAGCTCAAACAGGTGCTGGGTGAAGCGACGTCATGTAGCATGGGCAGTTACTTGTGATGTGCGCTGGGCTGCGAGCTCGGACTAGGGATGGGTGGGTGGGAACCGAGGTTTTGGTTGAGGACGAACCTTCCAGGCAGTGGTGCGAGGCAGGGCGGTGGAAACGCCCGAAGACTCCAAGCCCTAATTGCATCAGGGCGTACATGGGGCGCACGGCTAGACAGTTTGCGAGGGCTGGCCATTGCCACCGTTCAGTACCCACCGCTGGTACGCGCGCAGTAACGACCGCGTTCCGGGCTTCTTGCTGCGCAGCGTGCTGTGCCAGACACTGCAAGCAAAGAGATATGACGCGGTGTGATTGGGAGCGATGATACGGTTCGCTTTTGAGCGCAAAGGAGGCTAACCGCCCGTGCGCAACTCGGAAGTCCAAGGCCGACCTACTTTTTCACGTCGTTCGCGCTGCGCCCCGAGAGAGCCTCAGCAACAGTTCTCCATGAGCTGCCGTGCTTGCAGTGCTGTGCTACTATTAGCAGTTCTTCCTCGGGTGACCATGGCGAGTGCCTCGTATAGGCACGCCTAAGTGGAAACGGTGAGGAGCTACAGCGTCTAGGCTCGTCGTCAGATGTGCTACCGGGCCCAGTTTCTCCATATTGGCCCAACTCGCTCGGGGCCATGGCGCTTGGCTCCATCCCTTCCCGCGAGCTGAAGCCACAGAGTTATCAATGCATAAGAGCACAGTAACGCTGAAGTATGTGTGTAGGCCCGAGAGCCTATTCTCTTGAACTCTAGGCGTCCTTGGGGGATTTCAGGCTAGCGGCTGCACACATACAAAAGAGGCGCAGACCTAAAGTCCCGAGAAAACACCTGTTGGCATGAGCCCTATCTTGCATTGGAAAACGACAACCCAGCCTGGGTTTTCACTCTGCTATGTACAGCCTATACGGCAAGAAACATGAAAAACGCCCAGTTGTTTCTCCAACGTCCAAGGCAGATACATCTTAGTCGTTGTCAGCCAGGTAGACTCCGAGAGTGTGGCCCTGGGCCATCGCAGGCCTAATCACAACAAATGCAAGAAGTGAAGGGCGCTCTCGACACGACTCCAGTAGCGTGATCAGGCAGCGAACATTGATAATAAAACATATCGAACCTTCCATCCGAAGCCAAGATACTCTTTTATGCTGCAGGTAAGCCGTATGCATGACACATCTCTCGTTTTTCTCGCCCCGCCATCCTAACCCTCATTGGAGGTCGCAGCAGACGCTCAGCTGTCTAATTCAGAAGGGAAGACACCCATGGCACGGCCCAGGGGCACGGCCCCTGTGTGGCACGCGCGCATGCCTCCCCAGGCCCAACATGCTTAACATCCCCTGTGCTCCACATGTTCGTTGGGCCGTGGCCCGTGGGTCGTGCAAGGGTAGGGTCCAGAGCTCCAGACCTGTGTTTGTACCATACAGCTACGCCAGGAGGACTGCCCTCAACCTTTGACTTCGAGAGGCAGTTAGGTCACGTGCAGGGCATGGCGAATGACCAGGTGCTGCCAGGTGCATACATCCGGGCAGGACAGGAGCCAGACGTTGCCAGCGTGCCACAACTCAGAAGCGTGCGGCTTACACGACAGAGACACGGCACGCGTTGTACCCAGCGGAGCACCCCTGGCAGTACGTACCTGCTTGTACGGGTAGTGTACCCACGACTGTACCAGGGCAACGCAGTGCCTGCACGAGGGGGGCGTATGGGCATGGGGCGTGTCCATACGCGCGCGGAGTGGGCTCACCCTGGCTCACCGGATTCCCGGCCCATCCCCTCTTCCATTGACATGCACATGTGGCAATCCAGCTTGGGGTGAACGGACACGGTACCCTTGTCAAACTGACCCCCAGGCTGCCTCCCGCGTCCCCGAGCCTCCAGCCTGAGTTTTGTAAGTATGCAATCTTGCATCCAGGGGTCCCCTGACCCTGCACGCCTGCAGTTCCAGGCCCCTGGCCGCATGTCGCATATCGACGCCGCTGCTGAGCCTTAAACCCATTGTTTTCAAATGGATGGCTCATGACAAATGCTTATACCCCAGCAACACAATGTATTCACCAGGTACACGATGACGATGACTGGCAGTACCGTACTTTGGCAGTACGATGTGTCATCACAAAAACTCACAACTTTCATTGCTCGTCAGTAGCAACAGGTACCCCTGTGGTGAGGATAACGTACGGCGGTGGTCATTTAGCAGTGCTTTAAGGTTCTTGTCCGCCTAGCGCTTCCCCACGACTTAGGACTCAACATCACCGGGCTCCACGTTTGTATTACGCACCCTGGCTACGTTATCCCTGTTATCACTTTCCTACTGTACATCCTGACAGCGTTTACCACCATCCAGGCATCCGTAGGCTTAGCATCGTGCGTTCGTGCCCTTGCATCCAAGCGCTCGAACGCCGATGGGTCGTGCATATTAAATATGTGTACATGGTGTTGTTTCGTTTGATTGTCGCGGCTGTCACAGGGTCAAAGCTGGGGCCTCGTCGCAGGGCATGGGCCCGAACGGCATGGGCCCGAACGCCGAAGGCGCTCGACTTGAGCTGGCCGTACGTGAAGTGGTGCTCGCAAACAATTCAGGCGTCTACATGATACTACGCGGGCTAGCTGTTGCGCAGGAACAGGTCCAGGTCCTGTGATAGGCACGTGGCCTCTCCGGCCGGTCAATAACAGGGCACAGTAGATGTTGGATCCCTGGCACCTGTGAGGAGCCTCCCCCCTTGAGCACCTCGCCAATACAACACTCGGCAATGTGGATGTGCACTGCGCTCAAACTGGCTCAAACAGTGCTGCCACCATGCGCAGTTGGGGGGTATTGCGAACAAAGCCCTACACAGGCCCTGACCCAACAACAGATATATTCACCATGTGCTCAACCCGACCTGCTGCTCCTCCATAGCCACTGCCCGCACTACGTTCAGCACCTCAGCCAGGGAGCAGTCAAACTCCTCTGCCTCGCCACCAGGGAAGCTACCCTGCCTCAATGGACTTCCAGATTCGCCGCCTATACTACTACCGGTACCCAATGCACCTCCGCTGCCGACCCCTGTAGCCCTGCCCGCCTCCTTCCCCTCGACTGCGCCCGCCCCCACTCTCCCTCCTCCACTTGCGCTCCCCCGCACTATACCACCCGCAAGCCTACCGGCCCCCGCCCTGGCCGGCGCGGAGGCTCCACGCAGGCAGCTGCGCGCGAGCCGTGACGTCAGCGCGCCCATGCCGTGCCGCACGAAGAGGCCGTTGTACGACAGCAGTACCTCCCGTAGGTACAGGGCCTTGCTGTACGTCGACAGGTGCAGCAGCTGGAAGCGCTGGGCAGCCTCGGCTATGCGCTGTGCTTCTTGGCTGTGCTGCTCCAGGTGCTTGAGGACCTACAATGCAGAGAGGCACCAGGGACAACAGGTTGTGCCATGTGCGGAAACCGTGTGGGGTCAGTGCCGGCACGGGGAGCAGCCTACACCGGCGTCTGTCAGGCAGGGGCCGCTGGGTGGCCTGCAAAAGGGGCTCCCAGTCCCCCCGCAACATGCAAGGACCTCACCAAGCCCCAAGTCCTTCCCTATACCGGTAGCATGAGGCAGCCCTGAGCCCCTACTGTATGGCCCCCTGGCTCTCCGGACGTACCCCATTGGGGTCTGTAACTGTACCTGTAACTGGTAGCGCGCCTCCCTTGCCACCAACTACGCGGACCCATCCCCCATGCCGCCGAGCATGGGATCGGCGAGGAAACACATCCCGACATAAACCCATCATGCGTGCCTGTACCGGTACCCACCGCAAAGAGGCTCGGCCCCGGCTCGAAGGGCACGTGGTGCACCCGGGGCTCCAGGCTACGGTAGTACCACTCAATCCAGGGGCTGGCCTCCTGTGCGTGGGAAACAGTACATCCACAATAATCGTAACCTACATGACCGCATACGGTGTGAACATGCCAAGGGACACAAGCGCTGTGGTGGTGCCATCCCAATCAGCGGCGGCACGGAGGAATGTGGGTAGCTGCAAGTGATGTGAGTGTTGCAGCAAGTACGGTATGCGTTTTGACGGTGCACAGCCACAGCTCGTGGCTGCAGCCCCATCAGCACGCAGCGCACATGCGAAGTGCCGCACGCATGCACATTCCGCGGACAGCCCCAGATGCGCCATACGGGCCCACCTTGGGCTACGCGGCATGCATGCGTGGCATTTCAGGCCAGCCAATTCAGGCCGGCCAGTGCACCCCTAAGACACACGCGTTCTACACGCACCTCTCCGCACAACAACACGCACCACCCCGCGCTTCCGCAGCCCCCTCCGTACCATGAGCCCCAGTAACTGCGTGACCAGCGGGTTGCTGAGCCATAGGCATGCCGTTAAGCGCACCCCCAGGCACAACTAAGACACACATGTCACCCACTGGCCATGAGCACCACGTCGTTCACGCCAAGCAGCTTACCCAGTCACACACGCTACTTAGCCCACACTGAAGATAAAGTGATGTAAGATCATCTCTCTAAATGTCCGCATCACACTCCCAACCTGAAGCATCAAGAAGCTCACGCACAGCGGCGTCCCCGGTCACACGTGCCACCCAGCGCGTCCCTTAAGACACAGGTGCTGTACATGCACCTTACAGACACACGTGCGGGCAGACCCCGGCCCTCACCTTGAGCACCACACCGTCCACGCCGAGCAGCTTAGCCACACATACCACCCAGCGTGCCCCTACGGCACACGTGCCGTGCACGCACCAACAGAAAGACACACGCAGCCCCGGCCCCACCTTCCTTGAGCACCACGCCGTTCACGCTCAGCAGCTTAGGGTGCGGTCACACGACGTTACCTGGCGGAGGCTTGTAACGTGGCCCAGCAACGTAACGTCGGGAGAGGGGCCCGGCGTTACGTTACCTGGTCCACGTTACCTGGTATGGACCACACGTATGGGCGTTTCGGTGAAGTTGTGACCACCCGAATTTTAAACGTGACGGTAACGTAACGTGGTGTGACCGCTACCTTACTCGGCCACACAGGCCGCTTAGCGCGCCCCTTGGACACCCATGCCGTACCAGGGTGCCGTACACACACCTAACCCCACCTTGAGCACCACGCTGTTCATGCCCAGCAGCTTGCCCAGCCGTGCCGAGGCCGTCACGCCGTCCGTGGACAGCAGGTAGCGCCAGCGCGCGTGGTCGGGCATGGGGATGGGCTTTGCCTGAACCGCACATGGGCAGGCAGATCAGGCAGCAGGGCAGAAGCTGGGCGTACGGCCGGAAGAGCAGGGGACAAGCCCTTGTTGCCGCACAGAACACGTTGCCCCGGTCTTGACGCATTGCTTGCAGTATACAACAACATTAATAGCTCCACAGCTTAACCCACCAGGGGTCCTGTGTACTTGTGTGTGGATGAGGAGCTGATGCCCACGTCCAGCAGCTGCTGGCCCTCGGGGTGCTGCGACTGCAGCTGCAGCAGCTGCACGCGGCTGCAGTTGCGGGGCATGGCGTGCTGCGCAAGGCGTTAGGCAGGGGCCCGCAGGCAAAGTGGGTGGTCAGGGGTCCAGGGGTAAGGTGCATAATGGAGCATGACAAGGAGCGGGGGTATTTTCTCCGTTTGTAACGTGCACGTAAGCTGGCGCCAGCGCACGCAACAGCCCTCGCAAAGCCACAGCTGACCAACCTTGATGCCCGCACGCATAAGCGCCCGAGTGTCCTTTTGCTCCCATGGGTAAAACACCAAGGGGCCGTACTCGTGGTTGAACAGTGGTACGAGCACGTCCAGCTCCTCCGCCGTACCGCTTACGTCATCCCAGCGCTTAAAGTACGACAGTACGGGAGCGGCGCAGTGCGGCCCGGTCTCTCGCCACCTGCCGGTGCGCGCCGAGCAACCCGAGTCGTCCCAGGCGGTCAGGATGAAGGCTGTGTCTGGTAGGGTCAACGGTGGAAAAAGGGAATCGGAACTGCTGCTCGGCCCTGCTGCGGAGCTTGCAGGGCGCATTGCGGCTGAGGCGGTGGCGGTCATGTCTACATTGCTGCTGTCTGCGCTGGATGGGACCGCTGAGTCCACTGAGCCGGCGAGCGTGAAAGGTGGGGAAGCCTGGCGCTGTGCGAGGGACAGCCCCAGCGGCGTCTGGTGGAGTGGCAGCAGGGCGTGCAGCTTGGCGCGCATGGCGGCCAGCTGCACGGGGGCGGAGGCAGCAAGGTTGGAGCGGGTAAAGCGAGGGGCAGCAGTGTAGGGGCCCAATGTTACAATCCAGGTGGTGGGGCCACACGGTCCTTACTAGTCCCGACCACACACAGCAGGAAAGACGAGTGAACAGAGCCCAAGCCCTAGGAGGACGACGGGTGGGGAACGCATATAAATGTTGGCTGCCAGCTCCCAGAGCCAGGACAAGTCGTGCAAGGGTCGGGGGTGCCGTACTGCATAGGGAGTCAGTGTGAGGGTCTGAGGAGTGTGAAGGAAGGGGACACCAGCGTCGTCAGCAGGAGCCACGTTGCAATGGTTGCACAGCTGTCGGTGAGGTGCGAGCGGGAGAGGGCCGTCGGGCGGCCGGAGCCGCGCCGGACAGCTCGCCTTACCACTATCACCCATCACACACAGCAGGTGCAGCTGCACGGTGCTCACCTGGTGTAATGTAAACCCGGGCCTATAGCGTGAGCATAGCGTGAGCATAACAGACAGAGGGTACTACCGTAGACGTGGTGTTCTAGCGTAGGATCACCTCATGTGCAGGTGCAGCTGCTCTGTGCTCACCCGCTTGGTCATTAGGGTCGAGGGCCGCTCTGACAGCGGAACCACGTGCAGCCTGCCGCGCAGCACCAGCACCAGCGCCAGGTGGGTGCCACGTGCCATGGCGCTGCCACGTGTGGCCATGTCGTACACGAAGCGCGCAAAGGCCCCCACCGTGATGGGCCCGCCGCCCGGCTGCTGCTGCTGCTGCTGGAGCCAGGGGGCGAGGTCGGCGTGCAGGTTGCGCCTGCGGGGAAGGGCTACCAGTATACCCTCAGTTGCCGTGATGTCAACGGTATACCGTGTCCGTTGAGATCCGTTCAAGCAGCGTGGGCGACATCCTGACGGTGCCGTTGGCAGGGCAGCAGGATAGCACGGCAGCACGCACATCCGATGCAGTACCGTATTGTCACACTGTCATGCCATTGGCAAACGGCACTGCAGGCCTGCAGGTATGCACGCAGGTGGCCATTCCCACACCCACCTGACCAACTCCTGGAAGGCTGTGGCGTTGTGCTGCTCCCAGCCCTGGGGCACGTAGCTGGACACCCGGTCACCCTGGGCCGCCGGGGGGTCTCCCCTGCCCTGGGCACCCAAGGATTGCCACCATGCACGCACGTAAGGCGACGCAGCTTACTGAGTTGGCCCAAATGCTGGACGCTGTGTGTTGTCACAGGCAGCCATGGCGCGTCAGAGTCAGGTGTTGGCTTACACTTCCTTGGTTGGCCACCGCACCGGGAACACCAGGGCTGTGCATGAGTCCCACCAGCAGCACCAGCAGCAAGGCTGGTGACACGCGCCTCAATGCCACAACGTGAGGATTGGACCCCTCGCTGCCGCAACACCGCCCCATGGCAACACCCCAGGCGTCCGGCCAACGGCACCGTCCCAGAAGTGGGCCGCACAAAAGAATCAATCTTAAGCGACTATATACATGTTAAAATCACACCTAAGGAAGTGTTAAAACATGCTATGAATTGGATTTTAGCGGGTGATGGTTGGGAACAGTACATGGGCCGCGCACATTCTACCGTGCTCAGGGGCACATCGGCCCGTCCCATGAGGAGGGAGGGAAAATGACTTATCCGCCCCGGCAACAGCCTTTAGAGCCAAAACCATGCTAAGAGGAGCACGACTAACTGCTACACTTCAATGGCACTAGACAGTAATGTTGGCACAGGCATTGGTGCACAGCATGGCAAACCACAACCTGCCGGCGTTTGGGTATCCCGGATTGGGGGCCACGCGTAAGCCATGTTTGCGTTTGGACTGGCTTGTAACAACAATCGGACCATTCAATGTACAACACACAACCGTAACAACTCAATATCCGCTCAGGTGGCAGGCACCAGCAACAGCCAACGCCGTCCAACGCAAGGAAGGTCTACCAACAGCCTCCCTGGCCTTAACGACCCACCTGCCCCTTAAGGCGCCGGTGGCCAACCCCCAGGTGCTCTCTTAACCCCTAGGCAGTGTAAACAATATGTAGGCGAAGCGCCCTGCGTTGCTGCATCTGGCAGCACGCGTTGCCCTAGGGGCACAGTAACCGCGAGCACCCCCGGCTCAGCCCTGTTCCTCCCTGCTTCACGCCATAGCCCAGCGGGCACCTCTCCCTCCGGCACGCCCTGACCCCACTGGGGGCACAGCTAGCAGTACAACGCTACACACACACCCGCGCGTGCGACGCTGTGACGGCAGCGGCTGGCCCCGTCAACACAGCAGCTCACACCAGGGGAGCGCCCCTGCACACGACGCCACAGATGCACGGTCGCCCACAGGACTCATAAGCAGCTCAAATGACCACTAATTGCCCAGCCCCGACCCACCCAGCCTCACCGCATCCGAAGCGCGGTAACGCGCCCAGGGAGCCGGCAAGGTGGCTGACTACTGCTACTTTTCAACAGGCTGGCAACTGTATAACAGACCCTTTAGCGGCGCCCGCCAAAGGGGCCAAGCTGCCCAGAGGCGAAATCTCTCCCGCAGCATTTGGCGCCCTTGTCGAATACGGAGTAGCTGCACCCGTTGAAGTCGCCGGCGCGGTGGCACAGCTGCTGCATGGAGGGGCAGGCGCCGTTGGCCTTGAGCACGATGCACACCTCCACGCCGTCTGCGGAGTCGACGGAGAGGCCCATGTTGCCCGTCTTGAACACCTGCAGCACGAAAAGAAACGAACAAACACAGGAAGGTCAGCTCCCGGCTGCCGCTGTACATATACGTGCAAGGTATACCTGGCAAGTTGTGTGGCAAGATGTTTCCGGAATGGCAATGTCGCACATGCCGTCACAGCATAGCAGCGGCGGGAGCTAACACACACCTGCATCAGCTGCCCAGTGCCGGTGTCGTTGTGGGTGGACCAGGAGGGTGCACGGGACAGCTCAGGGGAGCTGCTGAGCGTCCAGCCGCGCACGGAGCCGCGGCAGCGAGTGCCGTCCGCCAGCCACTCTGCGTTGAGGAGATTGGGTTGCGGAATGCGGTTATGGCAGGGCGGGAGGAAAGGACTAGGGAAGAGGGTAATGGAGACAAGGATACCGGCAGGAGCTGCTCCTCGAGGGTGGACGGCGCACCGGGTGTTGTGCTGGTTGGTCAAACTCACCGATCTTATCCAGGGCCATGCTGCAGCAGCGGTGGGTTCCGCAGGTCGCGGTGTTGGAGGTGATGCGGAAGCAGTAGACGTTGTCGGCGCCGTTCTTGTAGCGGCGACTGCGAAGGTGCGGGGAAAAGGCGGGAAAGCGTCAGAGTCACAGCGGTCTCGGGCCTGGGAAGGACAGGCCACCGGGCACAAGCGCATGTGCTTGAGCAGAATTAATACTGCGACTTACCTGTAAGTAACATCGTAAGGCGTGCGGTTGATGTTCCACGGGGTACACTCGCAGTATGGGAACTGGTCGGGGACCTCCGGACGACATGTCGAAGTGAACTGGCCGCGGCGGCACTCCCGGCCGCTCCGTGAGTCGGTGATGCGATAAGATAGAACCGACTGAAGGCAAACTGGGCGGCCGTTGACCACGCCGACGCCGTTGCCGAAATCGACAAGCGGTGCAACGACATTTTCGAAACCGGTCTGCGACAGCCAGCGACCGAAGCCGGTCGCGTCCACCGAAGTAGAGAACTCTCCGCAAATTGTCATAGTGGCGGTGGTAGTGTTGACGTTGGTGCAGACAAACTGCTGGTCAGGGTTCAGGCTGTAGGCCTGGTTGTCCACTAGCTCGTTCATTGTTACGGCCAAGTTGTCGCAGGTCTCCTGGTCGACGCTGGTCCTGAAGTTGACCCAGTTGATGCACATGGAGACGCATGTGGAGGCCACCGGGGAGGGGGTGGAAGGCGGGGGAGCAAGTGGAATGGTGGGAGGAGAGGGAGTAGGCGTGCGTGGGATGGGTGTGGGTACAGGGGTGGGGGTAGAGGAAGGAGAAGGAGTTGGGCTGGAGAGGGGAGGCGAGGGGGCCGGAGGTGGCGGAGTTGGGGGTGGTGGGGGTGGAGGGGTAGGGGGTGGGGGAGGGGGAGGCGCGGGCGGGGGTGGAGGGGGAGGGGGCGGGGGAGGAGGGGGA
>VFQN01004599.1_pt1 | contig 18076 bp, 19 predicted proteins | sample 3512371 | NCBI WGS metagenome assembly VFQN01 (sample SAMN10412370, study PRJNA504923) | tailings metagenome | isolation source: Replicate 2 from Balatoc abandoned mine | place: Philippines: Itogon, Benguet | collected 2017-08-28 | reverse complement strand
GATCTTGCGGGATTGCAGCGTGGTGGGGAAGTTCCACGGGCCAATGGCCCCGACGACGCCGACGGGGTGCTTGATGGTGAGGTGCCGCTTCGTCGGGTTGGACTGCGGGATCACCTGGCCGTACGCCCGCTTGCCTTCCTCGGCGAACCACTCGAACGTGTCGGCCGAGTGCAGGATTTCGCCCTTGGCTTCCGCCAGCGGCTTGCCCTGCTCCATCGTCATGGTGCGGGCGAGCGCGTCGGCCCGCTCGCGCATCAGGTCGGCGGTCTTCTTCAGCACCTTGGCGCGGTCGTAGGGCGTCTGCTTCATCCACCCCGGCAGCGCGGCCGCCGCGGCGGCGATCGCACGCTTGCAGTCGTCCCGGGTGCCGAACGCGACCTCGGCGATCGTCTCCTCGGTGGCCGGGTTCTCGACCGCGAGCGTCTTCCCCGACGCGGCGCTCACCCACTCGCCGTTGATGACCATCTGCCGGTGCTGAACCGGGGGGGCGGACGCGGCCATGTGCGGAACCTCGGTGTCGGGCGTGATACGAGTATGCTACGGCCCGAATCCGGGCGGGCCAATCGGGGCCCTTCGCCCCGACGGGCCAATATCGGAGGCGACCGTGCGATAGGGTTGGTATGCGGTGCGATGTGTAGTGCCGCGGGTAGTGGGGAAGCTATGATGCGGTGGGTGCTGGTCGCGGTCGCTGCGATGTGCTGGACCGCGGCCGACGCGAAGGCGGGGTGACGCGCCGGAGCGTGTGCGGTCCCGGAAGACCCGGCGGCGGTCGCCGCCAAACTGGAGCAACGGAAGCAGTACGAAGACCAGGCGAAGTGGGTGTTGCTGGGCGTTGTCGGGGTCGTCGTGGCGGTCGGCGGCGTCCAGTTCGTCGCCGAAACCATGCAGGCTCTGCGGCCGGTGCGGCGGCCACGGAACCCGTGGGACTGATGCGCTACTTCCGCTTGATCTGCTTCGGTCCGGTGCCGGTAGTCTTCTCGTAAGTGCCGTCGCCGGTCTTGACGTACTTGGTGAACCCCTTCGACGCCAGGTTCTTGTCGCTCGTGGCGGACTTGCCGTGGGTGTCGGTCCAGGCGCGGGGGGCGTTAGGCGTGCCGAACACGCGGCGGACCGGCTCGCCGGTGTCGGGGTGCGCCGTGAGCGCGGCCGCGCTCATCGGCTGGATCACCTCGAACTGCTCCCCGGCACTCCCGTCGGGGAGCACGACCTCGTACACGTAGATCGGCACGGCCTTACCTCACTTCTTCGCGGCCAGTTCACGGCGGACCGTTTCGAGCAGCGTCTTCGTGGCGCGGATGCCCTCGGCCTCGCTCAGCCGGCCGCCCTCGTACTCGATGCCGACGAACCCGTGGTAGTTGTGCTTGTTCACCACGATGTCCATCATCCGCCGGTAGTCGGTGGCGGTCTCGTTCCCCTGGGCGTTGAAGTCGTGCGACTTCGCGCTCACGCCCTTGGCGAACGGCATGAGCTCGTCCACGCCGCGGTAGCGGTCGTAGCTCGTCATGTCGACGCCGGTCACCTTGCCGATGTTGAAGTTGCCGAAGTCCGGCAGCGTCCCGCAGCGCGGCAGGTTCACCAACCGCATCACGCCCGCCAGCCAGCCGCCGTGGCTCGACAGCCCGCCGTGGTTCTCCACGATCACGTTGATCTCGTGCGGCGCGGCGAACTCGGTGAGCCGGCGGAGGCCGTCGGCGGCGAGCTTCTGCGTCTCCTCGAACCCGAGGTTCCAGTTGCTCGCCGCGTTCACGCGGATCGAGTGGCAGCCGAGGAACTTCGCCCACTCGACCCAGCGCTTGTGGTTGTCGACCGCGGTGACGCGCTGCCGCTCGTCCGGGTTGCCGAGGTTCCCCTCGCCGTCGCACATGATGAGTACGCTGCGGACGCGGTTGTCGTCGGCCACCTTCTTCAGGTCGGCGAGGTAGGCGTTGTCGTTCTTCTTCTCGCGGTAGAACTGGTTGACGTACTCGACGGCGGCGATGTCGTAGTCGGCCTTGGCGATCTGCGCGAACCGGAGCGGGTCGCGACGCTCGACCCCGCCGCGGCCGAAGAACGCCCGGTTGTGCGACCACTGCGCCAGCGAGATCTCGAACAGCGGGCGCGCCGCGTCCTGAGCGGCGAGCGGGGCGGCCGCGCCGACCGCGGCCACGGCGGCGGACTGTTTCAGGAAGGCGCGGCGGGAGAGCGTGTGGCTCATCGGGCAAGCTCCGACGGGGAAGGGGGCGCTGCGAAGATTGTAGCGACCCGCCCTTACGTGGCGCCGAAGAACGCCTTGCGGATCACGTCCACCCACCCGGAACTCGGCGGGTCGGCGGGATCGACCTGCCCGTGTGCGCGACAGGTGACGCACGGCGCGCCCCCGACCTTGCCGACGCCCCCACAGGTGGGGCAGGCGAACGGCATCCACCCGCGCGGGCCGGGCTCGTAGCTGTACCGCCCGGCGCCGCCGCACAGTTTGCACGCCGGGTTCCCCTTGCAGTGGCAGCCGACCGACTGGGCCATGACGTGTCCCCCGCCCCGGCAGCGCGCCGGGGATAGGGGTATTATGCGACCGGAGGGAAGGGGAGTCACTTCGCCGCGAGGACGTCTTCGAGCCGGTCGTACCCGGCCGCCATGCCGTGCTCCATCCCCGACGCGGCCGCGCCGTCGCGGGCCTCCTTCGATGCGTAGAGGAGGGTGATCGTCAGCGTCGTCTTCCCGCCCTGTTCGGTCAGCACGAGCGTCGCCAGTTGTTCGCCCATCGGCGGGCCGCCGACGATCTCGAACCGCTCGGTGCGGACGCACCGCTCCGGCGCGGCGACTTCGCGGTACTCGCCGCTCATCACCATTTGCTCCCCTGCCGGCCCAGACCACGCCCAGCGGAAAGACCCGCCGGCGCGCTGGTCGTCCTCGCACGTGGTCATCACCCAGCCGGGCGGGCCGGTGACCCAGCGTTGCAACAGATCCGGCGTCGTCATCGCCTCCCACACGAGCGCCCGCGGGGCGTCGAACGTGCGGGTCACGAGCAACTCACGGTCGCTCGGGGTCGTCACCGTCAGCTTGTTCTTCATCGGCAGGCTCTGTTAGCGGTCGCGGGTCGTCTTCAACTCATCGAGCAGGTCGTCGAGGCGGCCGAAGGCGGCCTCCCACAGCGCCCGGTACCCTTGCAGCCAGTCATTCGCCTCGGCCAGCGGCTTCGGCGCGAGCCGGCACGGCCGCGTCTGGGCGACGCGGTCGCGGGTGATGAGCCCGGCCTTCTCCAGCACCTTGAGGTGCTTGGAAACGGCGGGCTGGCTCATCTTGAACGGGGCGGCCAGTTCGGTGACGGTGGCCTCCCCCTTCGCCAGCCGGCCGAGAATGGCGCGGCGGGTCGGGTCGGCAAGCGCCGCGAACGTGGCGTCGAGCCTGGCGGCGGGCATCGATGCTTAACCTTGGTGTTATATAGCCTATCGGTAATGTAATTGCGGCGGCGTGAGCGGTCAACCGCGATCGGCGCGGAATTGGGTCAGCCGCCGAACAGGACTTTGCGAATGGTGACGATGAGGCTGAGCGGCGGGTCGGCGGGATCGACCGTCCCCTCGCCGCGGCACGTCGGGCAGTGCTCGGTGTCGAGGCCCGGTTCGCGGCGCCAGCCGGTGCCGTCGCAACTCGGGCACGCGAACGGGAGCCAGCCGCGCGGGCCGGGTTCGTAGAGGAAGTAGCGGGTGCCGCCGCACAGCCGGCAACTCGGCCGCCCGCCGCAATGGCACTTCACGCGGGACATGATCACTCGAACCGCCGCGCGACGCGGTCCGCCTCGGCGTCCTTCTTCTGCGCCCGGAGCGATCCTAACAGCAGTTCTCGCGCCTCCAGGCTCGTCAGGTCCAGCCGCAGCGCCTCCCGGGCGTAGCGCTCGGCGAGCGGCGCATCTGTATCGAGTTTGAGCTGCGCGAGCCGCACGCGGACGGTGAAGTCTTCGGGGTCGCGGACGGCCATCGCCGCGAGGACGTCAGCGAGCGGGCCGGTCTTCTTGAGCACGGTGTAGAGCCGTGCCAGTTCCGTGAGCCAGTCGCCCTCGGGCGCGGTCTTGCGGCCCATCTCGAACACGGCCGCCGCCGGTTCGTACTCCTTCGCCGCCGTCAGCGCCCGGCCGAGCGCGAGGATTACCCGCGCGTCGTCCGGGTTTTCCTTGTAGGCGGTTTCCAGGACGACGCGGGCACCGGCTGCGTCCTTCGCCTGGTCGAGCATCCGCGCCTTCACGACCGACGCCAGTCCGTGCCCCGGTTCGGCCTTCAGTGCCGCCTCGACGAGCGCCCGCGCGTCGCCCGCCTTGTTCCGCCGCAGGTACTCGCCGGCCAACCGCGCCATCAGGGCCGGGTCGTCGGGGCGGGCCTTCTGCGCGGCTTCGAGCTCGGCGAACGTCAGCACCTTCTCCGGGCGGCGGCCGGTGCCGCGCACGACTTCGGTCAGGTACGTGCGATACCCGACCTCGAACGCGGCCTGTTCCACGCCGACGGCGCTCTTGAGTGCCGCACCCGTGGTCGCGCCGCCGCGGTAGGCGTCGAGCAACTTGCCGACCGACGCAGGGCCGTGTGTGTTTGTCAGGCACTCGACGTAGAGCAGGCTCTGTAGGTAGGCGAGCGGCCAGTCGTCCTCGGTGCGCGGGCGGACGAAGCCGAGCGTGATCGTGTCCAGATCGAACAAGCGGCCGGCGGCGTGGCGCTCGCGCAGCACCGCCATCCACGGCGCGGGCCGGTCGCCGCCCTCGCTGCGCACCGCCAGCCCCTCCGTCAGCCAGTGCGGCACGCGGTAGTCGGTCTGGAGCAGGTTGAAGGCGTGCGTGAGTTCGTGGCGGACGACGCGCGACCAGTTCAGCTTGTCCGCCGCCGGCGACGGGAACGCCACGACGCGCCCGGTACACGCCCCGGCCGCGACATCGGGCAGGCCGGGCAGCGCGATCGTCCGCCCGCTGAACATCTCCCGGCTGCTGAACACCTCGACCAGCACCTTGCCGTCGGGTGCGAAGCCGTAGTCCTTCGCAAACCCGGCGTGGACCTCTTCCAGGTATTCGGCGAGGAACGGCGCCAGCACCTTGTCCGCCTTCGGGTCGAAGCGGACGACGTAGTGCGGCGTTTCGACCGTCTGGTACGTGTCGAGGTGCTTGAGGACGAGCCGCGAGTTCGACACCCGGACGTTGAACGGGTCGGCTTTGAATGCCGCGTCGAGGACGACCTTCGCCTCCGGCTCGCGGCCGGTGCGCAGGAGCAGCATGCCGAGCCCGGCTTTCGCCGCCGGCAGCTGCGGGCGCAGGTCGGCGGCCTTGCGGAAGTAGGTCTCTGCGTCGCGGTACTGCTTGCGGCCGTCGAGGGCGATGGCGAGGTCGTGGTAGAACGCCGCCGGTTTGGGGTCGAACGCCTCGACCTCGCGCGTGAGTGCGGCGAGCGAGTCCTTGTCGTTCGTGAGGTGCGCGAGCGCGGCGAGGCGGGCCAGTGCCGACTCGTCATGCGGGTTCACGAGCTTCGCCGCGGTGAGGAGTCGTCTGGCCGTCACGAAGTCGCCGCCGGCGAGGAACACGTCCGCCTTCGCCCGCAGCGCCGCCGGGTGCTTCGGGTTCACCTTCAGCGCCGCGTCGGCGAGGATGTCGGCGACCTTGAAGTCGAGTGCGGTGAGCGCCACGGCCGCCTTCGCGGCGAGCACGTCGGCGGCACGCGGGTTGATCTTCAGCGCGGCGTCGAACGCCTCCATCGCCTGCGCCCGGTTGTGCTTCTCCAGCAGCAGCCGGCCCGCGAGGTACTCGGCCTCCCAGCAGTCGGGGTCGTGCTTCTTCGCGTCCTTGTAGACCTCGTTCAGCACGAACTGGAACTGCTGCGGGCGGTTGTTCCATGTCGCGTTCTCGACGCCCGCTTGCCCGACGATCAGGAGCGTTTCGGCATCGGTGATGGGGCGGTCCGAATTCTCGGCATCGGAGTAGGCGCGGACGAACCACTTCACCTCGGCGTCGGCCTTCTCGTGGTCGCCTTTGTCGCGGAGGATGCGGGCCTTCACCCAGCGGGCGAGGAAGTGTGCGTCATGCTTCGCCAGTACCGTGGTGGCGTCCGCGAGTGCGTCGTCCCACTTGCCGAGCGCGTAGAAGAGGTCGGCCCGCTGGGCGAGTACGTCGGGGTGCCCGGGCGCGGCCTTGAGGGCGGCGTCGAGCGCCTCGAGCGCCTTACCGGCCTCGCCCTCCTCGCGCCACGCCCGCGCCGTGCCGACCGCCGCCGCGGGGGCGAGCTTCGGGTCTTTGGCGGCGGTCTCGAAGCCGGCCCGCGCCTCTTCGTAGTTCCCGTGGCGGAGTCGTTGCGTGGCCTCCTTGAGCGGGTCGCCCTTCGGGTCGGGCTGGCGGGCGGACGTGCCGAGCGCGACGACCGTGGCGGCGGTGACGGCGGCGAACGCAAGTCGGCGCATGAAGAACCCTCGGCGGCGGACGAACACCACCCTAGCGGCGCGGTGAAATGCCCGCAAGCGGCGGGCGTCATGGTGGCGGGCGATGCCTTGACGACTTGATGACTCATCTGAGGTGCCCCCATGCCCCGCCTCCGGGCGCTGTTCGCCACCGAGGTCATGGCCGACCGCACGGTGCCATGCCTCATCCGGTCAGTCCTCACCAGCGTCGGCGTGGTCACGTTCCTGTTCGGCACGTTCGGCCTCCAGTACCTCGGGCCGACGCGGGTGGAAATGATCCTCGCCCTACTCCTGCTCGCCACGTTCGCGGTGGCGTCGGCCGCGCTCGGGCAACTCGTCGTCATCGCGGACCTGCTCGAACGCCCGCACGAGGAGGCGGTGGCGGAGCCGCAGCGGGTCGGTTAATTTCGGAGAGAACGGCCGTCCTTCCCACAGACCTCTGAACGGCACCGCCGCGAGGGCCGAACGATGTCCGTCCGCTTCCGGGTGTGGGCACTCCTCGGCGTCCTGGCCGTTCCCGCGTACGCCCGGGCCGCCGACCCGGCCGACGCGCTCGCAGCCGCCATCGACAGGCACCTCGCCGCCGACTGGGCGGCCCGCGGCATCGTGCCGGCGGTGCCGGCCGACGACGCCGAGTTCTGCCGCCGCGCCCACCTCGACCTGATCGGCCGGGCGCCGCGGGTGAGCGAGACGCTGGACTTCCTGGAAGACAAGGCGGCCGACAAGCGCACGAAGCTCGTGGACCGGCTGCTGGGAACGGCGCCGCACGCCGCCCACTTCGCGGCGGTGACGCGGGCGGCGTGGCTGCCGCAGACGGTCAACAACGTCCAGTTCGCCGGCAGCGGGTTTCAGCTCGAACAGTGGCTCCGCAAGCAGTTCCGCGACAACGTCCCCGCCGACCGCACGGTCCGGGCGCTGCTGGAGGTGCAGTACACAACGGTCAGCCCGGCGGGTGCCCCGATGCGGTTCGTCCAGGCCGCCGGCACCGACCCGGACCGCAACTCGATCATCGGCTTTTACCAGGCGAACGAGGCGAAGGCCGAGAACGTGGCGGCGGCGGTCAGCCGACTGTTCGTCGGGGTGAAGTTGGAGTGCGCCCAGTGCCACGACCACCCGTTCGCCCCGTACACGAAGGACCAGTTCTGGGAGTTCGCCGCGTTCTTCGCCGACCTCAGTCGCACCCCGACCAACCGCCCGAGCGAAGAGACGCCACGCGGCCCGCAGGCGACGCGGAACCGCATCGCCATCCCCAACTCCGACCGCGTCGTTGTGGCGAAGTTCTTCGACGGCAAAGAGCCGGAGTGGAGCGAGGTGATGACGCCGCGGCAGGAGTTGGCCGCGTGGCTGACGGCGCGCGAGAACCCGTATTTCGCTCGCAACCTCGCCAACCGGACGTGGGCGCACTTCTTCGGCGTCGGCATCGTCGATCCGGTCGACGAGCCGGGCGACAATAACGCCCCGAGTCACCCCGAACTCCTCGACGAACTCGGCCGCACGTTCGCGCTGTGGGCCTACGACAACCGCCTTCTGATCCGGGCGATCACGCGGACGAAGGCGTACCAGTTGTCGAGCCGCATGAGCCACCCGACGCAGGCCGACCCGCGCCGCTTCGCCCGCATGAACCTCAAGGGGTTGACGCCGGCTCAACTGTTCGACAGCCTCGTGTCCGCGACCGGCTACCGCGAGCCGGCGCAGTTCCGCGGGCAGATGTTCCCCGGGTTCGTACAGGGCGGCAACCCGCGCAGCGTGTTCCTCAACCGGTTCGCCAGCACCGACCGCGCCACCGAGACCAGCACGACGATTCTCCAGGCGCTGATGCTGATGAACGGCAGCTTCGTAGACGCCCAGACGGCGCCCGAGACCGCCGAGCTCCTCGCCGCTGTCGCCGACATGCCCGGGTGGGACACGAAGCGCCGCGTCGAGGCCGTGTTCCTCGCCGCCCTCGCCCGCCGGCCCACAGCCGACGAAGCTGAGCGGTTCGCCAGCTACGTCGAGCGCGGCGACCGCCGCAAGGCGCTCGGCGACGTGTTCTGGGCGCTGCTGAACAGCCCCGAGTTCTTGTTCAATCATTGACAGTGTACATCTCTTGATGCTGTCACGACTTGGGGCCGAGAAAATCGGTCCTGAGCGCCGGCATCCGCGCGACCGATAACGAAGGCCGGATAGCTCTCCCACATCGCGCGACCCCACATCGACTGCAGGTTGGGCAGCTGACGAGCGGCCTATCCAAACGGCATCGGCCATGGGCATGACCGATGATTCGATTGCGTCTCCACGCCCAGGACGGCCACCCTCGGAACTCAGGAGATCCCCATGCCCGAAATGATCACGCTCGGACCGGCCAGCCTGCGGCTGAACGTCCCGTACTTGAGGCTCGTGAACTTCGTGAAGGGGCGAACCGACCTGCCGGGCGTCGGGAAGGTCGGCCGGTTCAACATCGTGGACGTGAGCCGGCTGGAAGATCTCCGCCAGGTCCTTCGCGGCGAGGGCTTGATCCAGGACGCCGCTGCCGAGCAGCTCGTGCCCGCTGGCGCGGGTGCCGAATCGCTGTGATGTGAAACGAAGAGAGCCGCAGGTCATCACCCCTGCGGCTCTCCGTGGTCCAGGTGCCCAGCCCGAACCGGCAACAACTCAGTGCCACCATGATCCACGACATTTGCCCCGCGGGCAACCCGTCCGCCACCACTTCCGACGAATCCGCCAAGGACTTGGGTCCGCAAAGTCGGCAAGGTCGCGGCGTCACGCTCGCCCAGTTCGGCGCCGGGCTCGACCGACTCCGCTCTGCCGTGGCCGACCTCGCCGCTACCGAGACGCCGCCGGCGGACCCGTCGATGCGAGAGTGCTGGGAGCGTCTCCGGGCGAAGCGAGAGCAGGAGCAGGCCCGCGAGCGCGACCGGCAGGAACGCGAACGTCAGCGGGCGGCCGCGGCAGCAGCCGGCCGGATCCGACCCGCGACCCACGACCAGGTGCTGGCGCGAGCGCGGGCGTACCTACGCCGGATGGAGCCGCCGGTCAGCGGGCAGAACGGCGGCCGGCAGACGATGCGCGGCGCGGCCGCATTGGTGCGCGGCTTCGCGCTCACCCCCGACGACGCCTACCCGCTGCTCTACGAATGGAGTCTGGGCTCGCCGGCGGATGACCGGTGGTCCGAATACGACCTCCGCCGCAAGCTCGAGCACGCCGACGCCAACACCGACGAGCCGCGGGGCGGCTTGCTCGAGGACTACCGCCCGCCGGTGGCCAGCGCCCCGGCCCGCATGCCCGGTGAGCCGACGCCGGCGGAGATCGACGCCATCCTGGCGGCGGAGGCCGCGTCCGACGAGCCGACCCCGTTCGAGCCGCACTTCGACGTATGGGAGCACTGCCCGAAGACGACCTGCGTCCACAAGGTCGGCCGGCAAGGGACCGACGCCGCGGGCAAGCACCGCTGGCAGGTCCACCGCTGTGACGAGTACCGGTGCGGCCCCTGCAACCCGCGCCGCGCCCAGCGCGACTACCAGCACCTCGCAAACCTGGTCGGCGCGTTCGAACGCGACACGGACCCCCAGAAGGGGACGCTCGCACTCGGACTGGTCGAACCGGGGAAGCGGGCGACCGTTCAGCGCGACCTGAACCGCAAGTGCTGCCGATATGCCCGGATACTCACCACCGCCACAATCGACAGGTTCGACGCTCCCTCGGAGGCCGATGTCCGATCTATGCCTATGGGGGACGCCCCCCGAACCCCCGACACCACGGCCTCAGACATAGGGAAAGATCAGACACGACCCCCGCGGGTGCTCGTCGTCGCTCACGTACCCGCGACGTCCAAGATGCCTGTAGGGTTCGTATCGGTCGATCCCAGCGAGGCGTTGCGTGCTGGTGGCATGGCTCTGATGTGCGTGCCCACCGAGACGGACGCCAAGAGGTACGAGCCGGTCACCTTCTCGCGGGAGTGGGCACGGCCGAAGGAACCCAAGAGCAACTATGCACCCGTCAACAAGTCGGAGTACACCGCCGCGGAGGCGGCGACGGCGGCCCAGCGGTGCGGGCTCGACGTGAAGACTAAGCGGTCCCGCAGCCCTCGCGTTCAGGGCCGGTACACCGAGGTGTCCGGACCACCGATCCTGACGTGGGTGTTCGGTCGGCTGATGGACACCTCCGAACCTACGAAGCTCACCCAGGACGTGCCGACTGCATTCCGGCGGCTTCGTCCCGCCCTCCGTCCCACCATGCGGCCCGGTCCGGCGACCCGCCACGTCCTCGAGCCGGTGCTCTGGTCCGGACCGCAGCCCGACACTCACGAGCGGCTCGACCTGGCCACCGAGCTCGACGCTCAAGCCCGGAGCGGGGTGCGAGAGTGGGTGCTCGCCCGCCTCCTGAACACTGAGGGGCTCGACTTCGGCGAGGCGGCCGACCGCTTCCGCGAGTGGCTTCCTCACCTGCCGCATGACGTCGAGGCGTCGTGTCTGGTGCGTGACATGGTCGGGCCGCGTCTGCTCGACGGTCCCACGGCCACGACGAGGGAGGAGATCACCCGCCGGCGCGAGCTCGAGGTGGAGGCGGATGCGATCACCGCCGGGCTTCGTGAAGAGGGTTGCCGGTCGGGTAACTACCACCGCTGGTTGAAGGCTCAGCCTGAGTGGGTGCGGATGATCCTCAGTGGATCGAAGGGGAAACGGAAGCACGGGAGGAAACGAAATGAGCGTGTCCCGGAAGCAGAAACTGCGGAAGCGAATCGAGAAGCAGAAGCGGCGACCGCGGCCTGAACGCCCTTCGCTGCACCGCCACTCGCAGAGTGCAGCCGACCTGAACGCCACAGCGCCGATCTGCCCCGGCTGTCGGCTGCCTGAGATCAGGGTCCAGTGCCGGGACTGAGGTGGGTACGACTGGCAGTGTGGTAAGGAGCCGCTCCTCAAGTGCTGGAAGCGGGTAACCGAACCGCCCAAACACAAGCCGATGCCGCGCCTGGCCGGTGACGACCTCAGCGACTTCGACACCCACGAGCCCGCACCATGCTAAGCGCCGCCGCCCTGGCTGCCCTCTACGACCACGCTGACACTCCCCTCGCCGAGGGTCGGTTATCCTTCGACCCGCCGCGCGGCAAGCCCGTGCTCGACATCCAGATCGTCTGCCCGTACTGCCGCAAGAAGCACTGGCACACCTGGTCACTCGGCGAGGACGGTGAGTTCGACCTCACCATCGAGGCGCGGGCACCCCACTGTCGCTTCGGCTCCACCCACACCTACCGCATCCGCCCGCTGGACGACGCCAAGAACCGTGCGGTCAGCGACAGCTTCCGCCCGCTGTACGTGCGGTGGCGTCGCCGCGCCGGTCACGCCGACCTGCCGTGGATGACACAGGCAACGGCAGGCTGACACCGACCACCACGCTGACGTCGAGTGGTGAGCCGGCCGCAGGCCCCGGGCCGCGCGGCGAGCGCCGGCAGCGGGATAGCCCGAAGGGGGGATGGGGGTCAGAAATCTGAGTCTGACGGACCTAGACCGTTGGTGCAGTCAGCCGCAGAGCGGCGAGGGTTGTGGTTCACCTGAAAAGTTGACCCGCGTATAACCCCGGAATACCCCGCGGAGCGGCGAGGGATAATGGCGGGGCGTTACGACCGGACTTCGCCCGGGATTGATAGGTCGTCGAGCGGCAATGACGCAGGGGTGGGAGGGTGATCTGGGCGCCTGCGGCGGGCGGCTGGCACAACAACCAGTACTACTTCTCAAACAAAGAGTTCCAATCGCTGTTCGACAAGCTGAACGAGAAGAAGGGCAACTGAGGTGGACGCCGCGGCAGGTGGCCAGCAAAAGCCCGCCGCAGGCGCGTCACTTCGGCGGCGTCGCGCGGTACACGGTCGGCAGCGTCTGAAGCACATCGAGGTCCGCGGCCGGGATGCCGAACTTCCGCGCCGCGGCCCGTAGAGCGCCCTTCGTGGTGACTGCGTGGACCACGCCCAGCTGGCGCTGTCCGACCGTTGTGTGGATCACCAGGAACGCCCCCTTCGCCAGCACTTCCCGCTTCAAGTTCGCCCCTCACGTTCGGCGTTCTCGCTAGCGATTCGCCTATCGTCTGATTGTACCGGGTGCGACGGCACTTCCTAGCGATTTTTCCAGGCCAGCCGCGGGATAGGTGTTTCCATCGGGCGCCGGCCGTAGCATCGGTATTGACGATCGAGTACACTTCAGCGATCGGCACCGCCACTGCTTCTGGAGCCTACCGTGAGCCGCTACGCCCTCCGCCAGTCGCGCAGCGACCCGACCAGCGACGTGCAGCTGCTGCGGGCCGGCGCCGCGCTGCAGTTTAACGGGGTGGACCGCCACGCGAACGCGCTCCGGGGTTACGTCGTCGCGCAAGTCGGGCCGTTCAAGTCGGAGGGGCGTGGTGAGTTCGACCGGCAGTCCCTGGACGCGATCGTCCAGCTCGGCAACACCGCGACTCGCGGGCTGCGCGCGCACTTCGGGCACGAGACGATGTGCTCCGACGCGCTAGGCTCGTTCTTGGGACGCGCGTCCTCGTTCCGGCTCAGCACCACCGTGAACGCCGCCGGTGATCGGGTTGAGTGCGTCCGTGGGGATCTACAGTTCGACTCAACCGCGTTGAAGCCATCGCCGAAGGGCGGTCAGAGGCCGCTCGGCTTCTACGTGATGGAGTTGGCCGAGAACGACCCGGACGCCATCTCCTCGTCGCTCGTGCTCCAGGTCCGGAAGGAGTACCGCCTCAACACCGACGGCACCCGCAAGCGGGATGCGGATGGGGAGGACCTGCCCCCGCTCTGGCGGCCGCGTCGGTTGATGGCGTCGGACATCGTAGCGACGGGCGACGCGGTCGACGGGCTGCTGTCGGTCGACGGCCTCGATGGCCTGCGCGACAAGCATCTCTTCCAGGGGTCCGCCATCCTCGATCGGCTGCTGGCGGACGGTCGACTCGGTGACCTGTCGCGGCACGAGCTGCGAGCGCGGCTAACGGGCTGGGTGGACCGCTTTCTCGACTCGCGGTTCGGGCCAGAGGAGCGAGTCTCCGACGTGCGCATGCTCGAGGTGCGGCAGCGGCAGCGCGAGCGCGAAGCCGGCATCTACTGACGGAGGCGGGCGTGATCGAGCTTCTCGCGCGGCGATCCAGCGGTGCTACCGAAGGCGGACGGGCGGCGCCGGATCACCGGACGCTCATCGCCCGTCAGCGCCTGCGTGAGGTCGAGCACGCCGGCCACGCTGAGCCCTACCGCGGTGGCCGCTGGATCGTCGGGGTGTGTGCCCCGTTCGGCGTGGCCAGTTCTCGCACTCCGTCTGCAGAGGACAGTGTGTTGCGCCGCTCCCGGTTCGGCCGGGGCGCGTTTGCTCACACGCTCCGCCGAGTTCGAACGGGCGAGCGGTCGGTGGCGCTGCAGCTCGCGCACGACGAGTTCGCCACGCTCGGCACGACGGATGACGACGGCGGCCGATTTCTGTTCCTCCACGAGACGCCTGCAGGACTGGTGCTTGTGGTCGACGCGACGACCACACACGGGGAGTTGGTCGCGCGGTTCCTGCGGTCGTGTCCGCACGTTCGTCAGCTGTCCGTCGGGTGGGTCGGCCAATCGCAAGCGGACCGTGGGCTGGCCGACGGCACCATCTGCCGCGACGTGTTCACGGCCCTGCTCATCGAGGTCAGCATCGTTCCCGCCGGCGCGTTCGCCGGCACGTGGATCGGGTAGCCCCTTGGAGGTAGACATCATGACCGCGACCGCACCGGCTGCTCCCGCCGCAGACCAGTTCGTGATTCCGGACGTTTTCTCTCACCCGAAGGTGCTCGCCGCGCGCGAGAACCTCGGGCGCCTCGCTGGCGAGCGCGACCGACTCGACCGCGAGCTCGGGGACCTCCACACCCAGCTCGCCGAGTCGAAGCTCTCACAAGAGGAGGCGGCGCGGCGGATCGTCGCCGGCGCCACCTTCGCGTCGGTGCGGCAGAGCCCCGCCGACGGGTACATCGCCCGGCTCACGGCCGACCTGCGCGTCGCCCGCCAAGCTGTGGACATTGCGCAGGCCGACCTCAAGGCCGCTGAGGATGAGGCTGCTACCGAGCTGGCCCGTCAGTTCGCCCCGGCTTGGCGCGCCAAGGTCAGGGAGGCCACGCTCGTGTGGCTGGAGTGGGTGCGGGCGAGCCACGAGATGGAGACGCTGGCCTCGGATCTGGGGCCGATCTACAGTCGCGCCGGGTGTGAGTACCCGCTGCCGCGGTTGCGGAACGGCGACCCCGCGAGCATCGACTCCACAAGCTACTCGGTCGTCCGCGACTTGATCGAGATGGGCGCCTTGGACGAGCGCGCAGACGCGGACCTGCTCGCCGACTTCGCGTTCGCGACGAAGCCGCGGCCGTACGTTCCGCCGGTTCCCCCGCCGAAGAAGCAGCCGACCGAGGAGGGTCGCAAGTTCAGCAAGATGCTGCGCAGCCTCGGTGTGACGTTCGGCCTCGCCGGCGAGGCGTAGCCGGCCACCGTTCTCCGCGTCCATCACTCACACCCAACCACGAGGTTCATCATGCCGGCTGGCGATTACAACTCGATCGTCCACCACCGCCAGGGCGGCGACGCGCTCGTGGTCGGCTCGGGCGGCCTGTTCGTCCAGAACCTCGGGCTTGCGAACCTGACCACGGCCGGCGACGAGACCTACACCGCCGCGCAGCTGAAGGGCGGGCTCATCACGCGAGACCCCAACGGGGCCGGGCGGACCGACACCACCGACACCGCCGCCAACCTCATCACCGGGCTCGGGCTGGACGACGACGGCGACTCGGTTCAATGCCGCCTGGTCAACACGGCCGACGCTGCAGAGGCGATTACGCTCCAGGGCGGGGCGAATGTGACAGTTGCCAACGCGGGCCAGACGGTCGCCCAGAACGAGTCGGTCCTGCTGATCTTCCGCCGGACGAGCGCGTCGGCGGTCACGCTGTACGTCCTCGGCGGCTGATCGCGCGCAGCTGAGCATCACCCCCGCACCTGGAGCACGCCGTGGACCACCGCGCTCACCGCGAAGACACCGACCCGTCGCCGCCCGCCGCGCAGGAGGCCGTGGCCGCCGCCAGCGTCAACCCGTCGCGGGTGCGACTCGCCACCTTCATGTTCGCCGCCCAGCGTGCGGCGCGCGAGTACGTCAGCGCGCTCGCCGCGCTGCACCTCGCCGCGACGCTCGCCGACGACTTGCGTGCCACGGGCGTCGACGTCGGGGCCGATGCGTTCGGTAGCGCTGCGGCCCTCGCCGAGCAGTTCAAGCGCGTCGCGCTGGCGGCAGTGAAGGGCGGGTTGATCGAGCCGAACGACCCGATCGTTCTCGACTCGCCGATCATCAACGGTTGACGCCGCGGTGTCACTTCCCCGAGTCGTCACCATCTCGGTGACGACTCGTTCACCTCTAGCCCCGACGGTGGCCCGTGGCCGGCAAGTCGATCGACAACCTGTCCATCGTCGTCTCCGCGAACACCTCCCCGCTCCTTCAGGACTTGAAGAAGGCCGCGAAGGAGGTCGAGCAGTTCGGGAAGAAGATCGACCGCCAGCGCGGCGCCGACGGGCTCCCGGTGCTACAGCAGTGGCAGCGGGGGCGGTTCACCGCGGCGCCGGGCGCCGGCCAGCCCTTCGACAAGTTCAACCGCGCGAAGGCCGACGCCGCCGCAGTCGCCCAGCAGGACAAGATCCGCCAGGACATCGCCACCGCCGCGCGCGAGAGCCGGATGGCCCGGGAGGCGGCGGCGCTCAGCATCAGGCGAGATAGGCCGGACTTCGTGCGATCGCTCACCTTGTACGGTCAGCCGGTTCCCCCGGGGATCGCCAGCCGCGCCGGCGGCGCCATCTGGGGCGCTACCCGGTCGGTGGCCGGCTTCGCCGGGAACGGGCTCGCCGCCGGGCTCAACAAGGTGCGGGACACGGCCGCGGGGGCGGCCGGCTCACTTGTGGACTTCGCCAAGGCCATCCCGCCGGTCGCCGCCGGCGTCGCTGCTGCGGAGGTGGGACTCGGCGGCATGGCGATGGCGTTCGGCCATTTAAAAGATTCAGTCGTCAAGGCGACCGATTTCGAATCGACGCTCCTCGGGTTCGAAGTGCTGCTCCGGTCGGCTGACGACGCCCGCACCCTCGTTGCGGACATTCGCCGGTTCGCGGCGACCACACCTTTTAACAACAGGGAGTTGGCCGACGCCGGCCGGCAGCTGCTCGCCTACGGGTTCGCGGGCGAAAAGATCATGCCGACGCTCAGGATGCTCGGCGACGTGTCGGCTGCGATGCCGGATCGGCTGCCGATCGGCGACGCGGCCTACTTGTACGGCACGCTTCGCAGCCAGGGCCGGGCTTACGCGCGCGACATTCTCCAGTTCTCGCAGCGCGGCATCTCGATCAACGAGGAGTTGGCCGCGGTGCTCGGGAAGTCCACCCATGAAATCGCCGCCCTGGTCGAGGAGGGCAGGGTCGGGTTCCGCGACGTCGAGATGGCGTTCCAGCGCATGACGAGCGAGGGGGGCCGCTTCCATCAGATGACCAGCCGTCAGGGGCAGACCACCCGCGCGGCGTTCGAACAGTTGGGTGACGCGGTCGACATGTTGAAGATCAGCTTCGGCCAGGTGCTGATCGAAGAACTCGACTTGAAGGGTGGGGCGAGGGATCTGCAGGCCTTCGCCGGGCGGATGCGCGACTCCACGAGCGAGATCCGGCCGGCCATCCGGTTCGTGGGCGAGCTGGCCCGTGGCACCGCGCAGTTGGGGTACGAGTTCACCCGGGCGGCCGCCGCGGCGGCGACGATCAACCTTTCCGCGCTCGACCGCACGTTCCCCGGGATCGGCCGCGCCGCCGAGTCGTTCCACCAGCTGATTCGAGACGCGCAGAACTTCAAGTTCGATGAGGAGGGGTTGGTTGACTTCGGCGCCGACACGGCGGAAGTGGTGGTCCGCACGTTCGCCAGCGTCGCCGACGTGGTGAGGCTGGGCTTTCAGCAGGCGGAGGCCGCGGCGGCGCCGCTGTTACGTACCCTCGATCGACTCGAGCGGATCAGCGACCCGCAGCGGTGGGCGGCGGAGAGCGGGCGGGTCGTGACGGGCGGCATGCCGACGCCCCAGATGTTCCGCGCAGTCTCGGCGCCCGCCGGCCGACGCGACGGCGACCCCATCGACGCGTTCGGTACCCGGCCGCCGTCGCCGGGGATGAGCGCGCAGCGCGTGCTCGCAGAGTGGGCGGAGTTCGGCCGGATGATCGGGTTCCTCGAGTCCGAGGTGGCCCGCATCCGCCCGCTCGCCGCCGGCGCCGACCCGCAGCGGTCGCCCATCCCGGACCACCTCCGCCGCCTCGAGGAGCAGCTCCAGGGGGTGCATCGCGGTCGTTTCGAGTTTCAGCAGGGGCTGGTCGGTGACCCGCTGGAGGTTCAGCGCCACCTCGACGCCGGCCGCGTCCCGCCGATCCGTGGAGGTTGGGGCGACCCGGGCCGCGGGCCTGTGGACCCCGCGACGCTCAGGGCGGCCGCGGTCGGCGGGCCGGCGTCGCTCTTCCCGCCCCGGGAGCATTCGTTCGGGGAGTCGGTGGTCGGCATCATCCGGGAGTTCCGCGAGACCATGAAGGCGGAGGCGAGAGCCCGGCGCGAGGAGCGCCAGCAGGGCGAGTTCAGGGAGCTGGCACGCTTCGCCGGGTTGGGGCCGATCGCCAGCGTCCCGCCGACCATGCAGGACGCCCGGGCGATGGCCGCGA
>VFQN01004598.1_pt1 | contig 18077 bp, 34 predicted proteins | sample 3512371 | NCBI WGS metagenome assembly VFQN01 (sample SAMN10412370, study PRJNA504923) | tailings metagenome | isolation source: Replicate 2 from Balatoc abandoned mine | place: Philippines: Itogon, Benguet | collected 2017-08-28 | reverse complement strand
CTTGGGTGTAAGCAGGTGTGTTGCGAAGGACCTATCGTGAATGTGGCGAGGGAGTCTCACTTCGATCCCGGCTTTTAGTGTTGTACTGAAAAGTTACATGCTGACTTGGGCGTGCAGCCATTTGCACTGTTAAGCTGATACTTACACTTTACTTGTACTTCGAGTGCACAGCAAAGGCATCCAAGCTCTGAACTCACTTGCACCAGGAGACCATATCCCAACCGGTCTTTCGCCTACGCCGCTAACCTGATATAGTCTCCGTTAGCTGCCATGTCTAAGCCTGGGGCGAACCGGCCAGAGCCTCTGGCCGGGCACCCCCGCTACGAGAAGGTGCGCTTAAGCGCGGCCACAGCCGCAGCACCCGAGCGATCTAGCCTACCATGCACGACCCAGTACGTTTGTGTGCGTCGGGCTTGTGAATGGCTGCAGATAAAGGACCTGAACAGCGGGACTTTCGGCTTCGTCCAATTAGCGCGTGATAAGGCTACGGGGGAAACATGGGCTGTAAAGTTCATCGAGCGTGGAGACAAGGTACGCTGACAAAGGCAATGCGGAGGTTTGGACCCTCACACGCCACAGCGTTACGAGGTCCGCATGATGGTCGCCTGCAGATTACCAAGTATGTGGAGCGCGAAATCATCAACCACCGGTGTCTTGTACATCCACACATCGTCCAGTTTCGCGAGGTAGGCTTCGGAGGTGGATATGAACGCTTCCTCGGTCTTGGGGCAGTTAGGAGCCCTGCCGCTGCGATGTTGCTAGAACGCCGCCGACTGCTCTTGCCTACGGCCCTGGAACGCAGGTCTTCCTCACACCTACACATCTATGCATTGTGATGGAGTACGCTCCCGGTGGTGACATGTTCGAGTACGTGGTGCGGAAGAACGGCTTGAGAGAGGACGAGGCACGGTGGTTCTTCCAACAGTGAGTCGCGTAACGTGGCTGTTGTGGGTCAAGCATGTCCGTGGGCAAAGGCACCGCTGCGCATGCCCCGTTACCACCATGCCTACGGGGTTGAGCCAGTGTAAGGGAATAGGAGCTTCAAGGGAAGGCACCGTTCACAGGTGGCTTGCCGTCATGTCATACCAAGGGCTTTGGCCCCATCCTCAACCGTCCCGGCGCCCGGCGTCCTTACCACATGCAGGCTTATCGTGGGCCTCGACTACTGCCACCGCATGGTAAGTGGCGGGGCGGTTGCATGGAAGCAGCGGCCCGTCCTTACGCGAGCCCTGGATGCCGCAGCAGTCTGGGGCACGAGGTCGGCCGTCAGGCCATCGGCAGCGAGCAGGGGCAGGTTTCGGTGCACATGGGTACGCAGGCCGTGGCCGGATACAGCTGTTGAACGCCACGCTGGCAGCATGGCAGCCGACGTTGACGCTCTATCCTTTGGCGATGTGGGTTGCAGGGCGTGGTGAACCGCGACATCAAGCTTGAAAACACGCTGCTGGACTCCAGTCCCCGGCCGCTGGTCAAGATCTGCGACTTTGGGTATTCCAAGGTACTGCACGGATACACGTTGCAGGATGCCCGCCCTGTGCCGCTGCTAGGAGCCTGTGATGGCGAGCAATGTGTGTTCCTCGTCCGGGGCGGTACAGCTGCTTTTTCCACATGTGGCCATTACCTGCGCACGTTCCATGTGTGTCTGGTACCGATTGGTCGAAACCACCGCATGTTTGCATGTGCCTGGGTGTCGCATGTTGTACTCTGTACCTGCTCTGCTAACCTGCCTAGCCGGCCCCCGCCCCTCGCAGCATGAGACCCTGCATTCGGCCCCCATCTCCAAGGTTGGCACAGCATACTACACCGCTCCGGAGGTGTTCCTCTGCGAGAACGAATACGATGGCAAGGTACATCCCACACCCACTGCGTCATTGCGTATGAACATCTAGCACTGACCTGTGTTGCCATCCCCTCTCTTTTGCTGTGCCCATCCCGCCCCGCCCATGCGCCCGCCCGCCGCAACGGCCTGCGCCCCGCTGCCGCCGCCCCCGCCACACCCCACCCTGGCCGTGCCGTGCTGCGCGCGTGCCGTGCCGTACCGTGCCGTGCAATACGTGTCTCGCCAACACAGCACGAAAAGTTCCAGTCCGCCCCGGGGTCACGCGTCGGGACGCCCGCGTACCTGGCACCCGAGGTCATTTTGACCACCAAGGGCAAGACCTATGACGGCAAGGTGAAGAGACTGAGGAGGGCACGTGGGGGCGGGGCATAGCCGCTACTCGCCGCCGTGAGAGGCGGCGCGGTGGCGAGGCTGCTGGTGGCATAACCCACCAGCTGGCTTGCGGGGCGCACGTGTGGCTTAAGGCGGCAGCGCACATGGGCATGTGCAGGGCTAGCCACCCGTATGCGCTGGGCGCGGATTCCGCTGGGCGGAGAGCAAGCGGCGCGGGCGCGCTGCAATGCTGGCAGCAGCTATTGCAACCTCTGCAGAGCGGCGGCGTGGGGTGGGGCGACAGGCCCTCGGATTCCCCAATGGTGAACGGGCCCGCAATGCGGGACACCGAACCGGTAATGGCATGGCAGCTGCGGCAGTTCGCAGTGGCGGCACACGCGCGGGGGACGCCCCATTGTGCAGTGCGGGGCAAAAGGCAGCAGCAGGGGGTGCTGGCAGCCCGGGGCAGTCGGGCAAGCAGGCGTGGGCACGGGGTCGGCGCCGGGGCAGCTGTGGGCGTGGCGGAGTGGGCTGGGGCAAGCAGCACGGACACGGGCCGCGGTGTTGCTAGAGCTTGTGTTCGCCGCCAGGGCTGGCCCGTCGCCGACTGCAGGCTGTGGCTTAACGCTCAGTCCAGCAGCAGAGCAGGCGGCGGGGGTGGGATTGCCATGCGGCGGAGCAGGCCTTTGGCATCGAGCTGAGCTGCGTTGATGCCAAGCGGGCAGCGCGCAGCAGCGCGTGCAGGCCTCAGCCCAGACCCACACATCGGACACACGCCCAGCCCCAGCTTCAGGCTCATGCAGCCCAGGCCCCCGCTGAGGCCGCCCGGCGCTGACCCCGGGGCGGACTGCGGACCCCCGCACGCCATGCCATGCACAGCACGGGCATGGGGGCATAAGGGATGGGACCGTGTAGCAAGGGTGCTGCTAGTTGAGCACTGGGACGCTGTGCTTGCACCTGTCCACGTCGTACTGCGCATGTGCCTGCAGCAGTAAATGTTGAGTGATGTTTCACGGTTGCCACAGCTCGTTACTTAGCGGTCGAACCGTTTTTGCTGACGCGGCGTTGCCCTGGTGTGTGTCGTGCTTCACAGATCGCGGACATCTGGTCGTGCGGCGTGATGCTGTACGTGATGCTGGTGGGCGCCTACCCCTTCGAGCGGCCGGAGGACAAGCACGACAACCAGAAGCTGCAGAAGATGATCCAGGTGGGCGTGGGGAGGGCAGGGAAGGGAGGAGAACGAAAGCCTGGAGCACCTGCTAAGCACCTGCCGGCCTTGGCTTCCCGTTCAGCTTCATCCCTGAATACCAGCATGCCAGGACAAGGTTGAAAGCACAGCGCGGCCATGATCGCCAACCCCTCGCCCGCACCGTCCTCCTCCTCCTCCCTCCCTCCCTTCAGCGCATCCTGCACGTGGACTACCACATCCCGCCGCACGTCAAGGCGTCGGAGGAGTGCAAGGACCTGCTGTCGCGCATCCTGGTGGCCGACCCGCACAAGCGCATCACGGTGGACGGCATCTACAACCACAAGTGGTACCTCAAGGGGCTGCCGCCGGGCGTGCGGGAGATGAACGACCGCGTGCAGCCGCCGCCGGACGGCCTGCAGGTGGGGATGGAAAAGCGTGGGGGGGTGCAGGGAGCAGTGCATTGGCAGAGTTGGGAGGGTACCCGGGGAGGTCGTTGGGGGGCTGGTTGCAGGAGGGCGGCGACGGGCTTTGGGAAGTGGGCGGGCAGGCGCCGCTAGCATCATTTGCTGTACGCCATGTCTAGAGCCCTGACAGGACGCGCAAGCCAGGAAGGACGCCTGTAGTTTAAGGCAACCTTGTACACCGGGGAGCAGCTGGAGCAGTCATGTGCGGAAGTTATCAACTATAGTTTGTTGGTTCCCGTGCAGAGCGTGGAGGAGATCAAGCGGCTGCTGGAGGAGGCGCGGCGGGTGGGCGTGGGGGCGCCCGGGTACGCGCCCAACGCCGTGGAGACGGACGAGTACATCGACGACGCCATGGACAACATGTACGACGAGGGGTCGCTCGACTACAACGAGTGATGACTAATGGCGTACGGCAGGGGCGCGGTGTGCGGCGTGGGTGTAAAAACGACGTTGGGGAGCAGCAGCAGCTGGAGAGGGTTGGAAGGCGGCGGTGGAGGGTTGCGCAATGCTGGCAGCCGGGTGCGCCGGTACGGGGCTGTGGGTGGGCTAGGCAGGAGGGGGGCGTGGGGTTGTGAGGGGGAGGAAGGGGCACGTGGCAGGCCGTGGGCTAGGGTGGAATTGTGAAGCTGTGGTCTTCGCAGTGCCTGTGGAAGGCACGGGGTTGTGTCGGAGCACGATGAGGGGGCTGTAGCATGCACATGCTGCGGGGCGGCTGTCGGACGTTGGTGCTTGCTCGTAGCGTGGGTGTGGGCGCGTGCGGAAGGGTGCTTGCTTCTGCACAGTGGACTGGGCTGGAAGGTACGAGGAAAAGGGTTGGTCGGCAGGGGGTTGCAACTTGCAGGGGGGCGGTGTGGCGAGTAGGGAAGACGGCAGGTGTGACAGCAAAGATGCTTCCATACCCATGACCATGACCCTTAGGGATGTCATGGAATGAGGCACACGTGGAAGGCATTGGGTTTGTGAAGGTTGGAATGGATCGTTGAAAACCGTTGCATGTGGCGATTGCATCGTAGCGTAGGGTGTTGATGCGAAACTGAATACGTCCCCAACCGTCGACAACACTTGCCATGTGGTGCCAACGCCCCAACCCTAGAAGAGTGCTGTGGTGTCCTGTTCGCAGTGGTGACCTAACTGGCTGTTGTGGTTGACGGTGGCTGTACAAGAAGACGATACCTTGAGGAATGACATAACTGCTTCGCTGCGTGAGTGTGCTGCATAAAGGCATCTTGCTTGTAAGCCTGCGTCTGGAAGATGCCTCGCCTCCCAAGCCATGGTGCAGTGGCTTCGCTTTTGCCCTACGCACAGAATCACGGTGGCAAGAGAGTAAGGTCACGTATCGCAGCGTATCAGGCCTTTGCAAGGGAAAGTCCCAGCTGGCCCATCGGAGACGGGGTGTTGCATAACCGCTACAACCACCCGTCAACGCTCAACATCGGACGATACCTTCCTGAGGCTGTTGTGCACTTGCAAAGGATGGCCCAATGTCCTGCAAGATCGCATGATGCGAGCATGCCGCCTGCGGGTGTGCGATAGGCCGAGGAGGAGCCTGAGCATTGGCATTATGGCAAGCAGCGCGGTGCCTACACGCCAATTAAGCTACAGCCGTGCCAGAGACCAGTTTGCGTATTTCACAGCTGCCGACCATGGCGACGCCAACATGGCTTTTATGGAAAACGCGGGAGGCAGCCAGGTACGTAGCCACGGGATCATTTCGTTCCCGGCAGCCCGCTTAGTACGCAAGATAGCAGCACACCGAGCATACAATTCCAGAGCCTTTGCGTCTCTCGTGCCGGGAAAGGCATTCCGGTACCGGCACCTTTCGTCCCCCCAGCCTGCGACCCTGCCGGTGACCCCAACCAACGCAACCGCACGCCTACGCCAAAGCACCTGCGGCCCGTCGCAAGCTAAACCGCCATAGAACTGCAACTGACAGACATGAAACTCTTCCTGGACTGGCCCAATATGAAACCCCTCCCGGACGCCCGCAGGTGCCCTCCTGCGTGGTGGCCGCCATCAGCGAGTACATGACGGCCCACTACGCGCAGCTGGGCGCGGGCTACCCCCGCTCCAACCGCGCCTCGCGCATCGTTGCCGATGCGCACCGCTGGATGGAGCTCTTCATGAACGCCCGTGGGGTGGGGGAGGTGAGCGTGCCACGGTTCACAACAAGTGCGCTGTCATGGGAAGTTGGAAACTGATCGCAACGTTGTTGCTGGCAAGCGATGTGCTCGTTGGGCTGCAGGCCATGCCCTGGAGTGGTTAAGCATACGGTGTGTCAAGCGAAACGCTTTGATGGCCGCCGCGCAGGTCATTCTGGGCCCCTCCACGTCGCAGCTGGCCTACAACCTGGCCTCCGCCTACGCCGACACCCTGGGCCCCCGCCACAGCGTGGTGCTGCAGGCAGGTGGCACGTGGCAGCAGCCCCGTGCGGCCCACTCACCCGTACGCAGCTCCATCGGCGGCCCTCGGCGAGCCCGGTACAACCACGACCATCCAGCGTTCTGCAAATCGCCGTTGCCACCTTGTCTCGAAACAGTTAAACCGTTTCCTCCGCTGCCCACAGGAGGCCTCTCACGAGTCCGTGGTGGGCCCCTGGGTGCGGTTGGCGGCCCGCGCGGGGTACACTGTGCGCTGGTGGCGGTGTGACCCCTGCAGCGGCGCCTCCTACCCCGCCGCCCTGGAGCAGCTGCTGGGGCCCGACACGCGTGTGGTGGTGCTAACACACGTGTCCAACCTGCTGCGTGGGTGGATGGCACGCGACACGCGACACGTGGCACGTGGCAAGGAGGCACGCAGGATACAGTGTGTCAGTGGCGGCCTGACGGGCTGGTGGAGGCAGCGCCTGCTGCATGGGCCGCACAGCAAAGCCGCGGCGTTGTTGTGCCATACGCGATACCGTGCGTGACGCCCGTATCCCACCAGCTGCTTCGTAGGCACTGGTTGTGGCAAGGGAGGCCAGCGCTGCCGTCCCAACCGGCTTGGTTTGTGCAACACAGTTGAGTTTACAAATGCTGTACACATTACTGCGGTCGCGGTATGGCATGATCGTCAGGAAAACTCTGCGCAGGGGAGGTCCTGGACCTGGCCAGCGTGGTGCGGATGGTGCGGATACGTGCCCCCAACGCGCATGTGTTGGTGGACGGAGTGGCGTACGCCCCGCACAGGTGGGCTGCGTTCAATGCCCATGTTTGCTTAGCCCACGTACATAGCAAGCCGCATTTTACAATGAGCAGGATGTTCGCCATGGCTTGATTACAGGACGAGCCACTCCTTAACAGGCACTCCTGGGGTGCGCGGCTTTTACAACTGTAGGGCCATCGATGTGGCCGCCTGGGACGTCGACTGGTACGTCTGGAGCACGTACAAGGTGTACGGCCCGCACATGGCCGTCATGTACGGCAAGCGTACGGCGCTGGAGGCGCTGCTGGCGGCTGGCGGCCAGGGGCCCAACCACTACTGGATTGCGCCGGAGGACTTCTCGTACAAGTTCGAGCTGGGAGGGCCCTGCCACGAGGGATGTGCAGGTGGGCTAAGCGCTAAGGACACCGGGCTGTGCTACTTTAAGCACGTGCGGTAAGTTAGCGGTATGTTACTTTGTGCCAGGGATAACCCAGTGCCTGGTCGTTGTTGCGGTGCAGCATATGGGGTGCCGGTCCACTTTCCAAGGACGCTTGCCACCCTGGGGCCTGTGGGCCTTTCACAGTCATGTACATGGGGTCGCCCAGGGTCGCCATATTGCTGTACCCCTGGCCTTTCGGTGCCCCGCCCCAGGCCTGCTGGCGTTACAGGACTACCTGGCGCACCTCATCGGCGTGGAGCCGCCACCCCCTGCACCATGGGACGACCCACCAGCTGGAAACACATCCACACCCACAGCTGCAGCTGCACCTGCGCCCCAAGCCGCGCGCTCCCTGCTGGCACGCGGCGTGTTCCTGACACGTGCCCGGGTGGCGGCGGCCTTCGACGCCATGACCGCCATGGAGGAGCCCCTGCAGGCCCGCCTGCTGCCGTACTTGGCGGCGCACCCTGCCGTACGGCTGGTGGGCCCGTCGGCGGCTGACGTGCGCACACGTGTGCCCACCATCAGCTTCGTGCACGCGACCAAGGGGTCGAGGCAGCTGGCAGCTGAGCTGCAGGTGAGGGCCTACGGTAGCTGCTTCCCGCTACCCGCTTCCGTGCCAAATACGTGCTGTTGATCAAGTACACCGTGTTAAGCCACTCCTCGGCCACGGCTACATAAAGTGCATGGCCTGCCTGCTCTTGCTTGCTCATTTTACGGCGATAGAGCTGCAGGTGGGTAGGTCCTGCTAAGCAGCGCAAATAATTTGGTTAGCTGCAAGTACGCTTCTTGCTACCCGCGTGCGTAACTTTAGACACGCAACATGTGTTTATTCACTGCGTAGTCCTAGCTGCTCTCCGTTGCAGCTGCCATTGGTACTGTACATGCGCCGCCTTGTCCAACTGCCCAACTGTGCAGGGTGCCGGCTTTGCAGTTCGGTGTGGCCACATGTACGCCCGGCGGCTGGTGGAGGCGATGGCTGGGCTAGGGGGGCTGCTGGGGCCGCGTACACACGGGGTGCAGAGGCAGGCGGGCGGGGGAGGGGCCCCGGTGCACGAGGGAGCGGCGGCGGGGGCGGCGGGGTCTGGGGGAGCTGCAGAGGGGCAGTCGGGGGCAGGGGCGCATGAGGAAAGTGTGCAACAGCAGCAGCAGGTGGTGGATGAGGGCGTGGTGCGTGTGTCGCTGCTGCACTACAACACGCCGGAGGAGGTGGAGGGGCTGATCCAGGAGCTGGAGCGGCTGCTGTGAGGCGGTGCTGGTGCCATGGGCACATGGGCGGATGCATGTGTGTATCGGTGTGTGGTTTGGGTCACAGTTGTCATTTATGCTCGTGTTTAGGAAGCTTATGGGATTAGGGAGCACAAAGGAAGGGTTGCATGGCGCTCGGGCTGCCAGGGGAGGCGTGGGAAGGGTGGTGCAGCCAGGTGCCGCTGGCAGGGCAGCAATAATCTGGTGACGGTGGCAAGGGTACCGCTGGGTGATGCAGGACGGGCGCAGCGCAGGAGCATATGCAGTGCGAAGGAGAAGTCTTGCGTAGTCTTGATACCATGACAGGCAGGCAAAAGAAGCCATGTCCTCAGCCAAGGACATGCCAATGTCGATTGCGGTGTAGATTTGGCGTGCCTGGTGTGCTCCTTGCCAGCCTTGAAGGTGGGAGACAGCATTGCCAGTGGCCTTCTGCATCTTATAAGCGTCGCACCGTGCATGCAGTGCAGTCTGCACCAACAGGACGGGCGGCTGCCCCTGCGGTGTTAGGTGCAGCACCAACGGCGGGTTGTTGCTGCAAAGGGGGTCTGGAGCCTTGCCCCATCCTGCCCACCCCTGTGGTGTCCTCGTGGGAGGCCACGCAACTTGCCTTCGTACGACGCCCATTCATACTGCTTTTTTAATGCTAACATCAACAACTATATGGACATCATCTTCTGCATGGAGATGCTGAGCTTGTACCCAGCCACCGCATATTACATTTACACGCAGCGTACGGTAACGAAACCCGAGGGCTCCACCGCCCTGCGAGAGCTCACTATCGCGGCCCTCAGCTTGCCTTATAAACTCACCTCCCTCGCACATGCACTGGGTACCGATAGTGAACCTGGCATGCCATGCGCCCTAGCCCGGCACCCGTGTCCACCCTCGGCCCATCTCCATCGCCGGCCGCTACGCAGAGCTCTACAACCCACAGCACATCGACCGTTGCACCGGGCCTCTGCCTACTCCACCGACGCTGTAGACCTCACTGCGGCCACTAGCACCCCCCCTTGCCCACGCCATGCTATTCGCCGTGCTCCCTCCTTTGCTGCTTCAACCCTACTCGACCTCCCTAGCGTTTGCCGTGCTGATTCCTGCTGCTGCCCCATCCACTGCTGCTGCTGCATGCTTCTGCTGCTGTCAGCCCTACTTGACCTTCTTAACGGCAGCTGCGTTCATCTCGGCAACGCGTAGCTTCACGCGCTCCGCCAGGTCCTTCTTCAGCGCTGGCCGGTAGCCCAGCAGGAAGAGCAGCTCGAACCACACGAACAGCGGGGCGAGGCCGAACGCCTGAGTGCGGGGGCGACAGGAACAACACGTGCAACAACACGCGCACGAGGGTAAAAGAGTGTACGGGCATAGTAGGAATGTCGAGGCATTGGGGCCCTGGTCCGGGTCCAACCCGGTACCCTGCCCACCTGCTACCGGTTCCATCTCCCCTGCAGTCCCCACTTGCAGCCCTCGCCTTGACCACAAAAAGCGTTCCCTCGCACATGCTGCCATGCACCCGCACGCCTCGCCCCGCCCTACCCGACCAACCACACTCGAACACGCCCCTGCCGTCCAACCGCCCATGGCTACCCCAGTTCCGTCGACCCACGCTCCCTTCCCCGACCCACTTCATGTTGCCATGCACCCGCCCCCACACATACCGCCCCAGAGCCCTTGCCCCTGTCCTAACTTGCCCCTTACTGCACTACCCCCAACCCCAACTGAACCACGCTGTCACGCACTACGTCACTGGTACCTACCGCCCATGCAAACCACCCACCACCCCCATGCGCCCCGCCCCCTGTTGGCCACCCTCCCTCCCCTTCAGGCACGCCTTTCTACCACAGAACCCCCTTCCCACCTGCGCCAGGCTGTCCATGAGCGCCGGCTTGCGCCTCTCCATGATGGCGTGGCCGGGGTGAATCTGCAGGTACCAGCCCAGCACGTGCACCGCCAGCGCGGCAGACCACGGCGCCAGCCCCACCGCCGACAGCGCGGCCGGCAGCGGTGATCCCGCAAACACCGTCGCAGACCAGGCGATGGGCAGCCCCACACACAGCGACCAGGTCAGGCCCGCGAAAGGCTCCAGAAGAAGGTAGAAGCCGGAGTATATGGCGAACACTAGGAAGGCAGCGTTGGGTTGGATGGCTGCGACCCAGGTGGGGGGCACCCAGGTGGGGAGGTGGGAGCGGATGGCGGTGAGGGCGGGGTCGGTGAGGTGCGGGGGGAGCGGGAGGGGGCCAAGGTTGGCGAGCCACACGCATATGGACCACAGGATGGCGGGGACGCACACGAAGTGGATGGCCTGGTTGACGGGGTGGGTGTGGTACGAGCCGTAGAAGGCGAGCTGGGCTGGGAGGTCGAGGGAGAGGCCGCCTGGGCGTGAGGGTGCGGGCTTGGTGGATGGGAAGGGTTTCGGCATGGCTGTTGCCTGGTGCGAAGGCTGTGAGTTTGCTGCCTCGCTGGCGGAGTCGCTGATATTGTCTGTTTGGATAGGTACAATACTGTCGGAGCCCTGGCCACAGCCCAAAGCGCAGCTCCGCGGCCTAGGAACGAGATGTGCCTTGTTTTTTGAGCCTACAGGTGCCGGTATGGCCGGCCTGCACAAAGCCAGCGTCTGCACTTTAGTCGCCAGGAGTATGAATGTCAATGCAAGTTAGATACCGATCTGACGAAGGTGATGGACCGCAGATTGATATCGGTGTCGCCAGGTGTCGCGAACTTTGCCTAGCCGTAATATTGGGAGGTGGTTATAACACCTGTGCGAATGTAAGAGTCTTCTTATCCTGCTCCTCACAGGGTTCAAGGCACACTGGGCGCTGCACTGCATCTGACGGCACCGCATCGTCAGCAGGCAAACCTTGGACTGCACAAGGCCACCGCCAGATAACGTATCGGCACGTACGTACTTGTACGTCTGCTGTCATGCGACAGGATATGGCGTGCGTCCCAGATGCGAGAGACCCAAATCACTGCAACACCCGCGTGCAACACCCGCGTGCAACACCCACTCACACCCAACCCACTTACACCGTGATGGCGTACAACCGATCGACCTATACACCTTGACAAAGCAGACTTGAAGGGGAAGCCATGGGGGTCAGCGCGGACGAATGGCGCGAACAAGAGTTTTACAAGACACTTGCTGTATTGAGCGGTCCGTTGGGAGCTTCAGTCGAGTCCCCTCACACGAGCTCAGTGTCTGGTAGCGTACCACAGCCCCGCGTCTTTGTGGTGCCCCACCCGGCAGCTACCTAGTCGAGGATTGGGAAACTGCCGATACCGTCCAGGGGAGGGTGCGGGTGCGGCAGAGGTTGTGGCTTCTGGGGTGCCGCCAAGAGGTCTGAAGTGCGTACCTGGATGGAGTTTGGTCCAGATTGGCGCAAAGCACGGCTCCTCTTCCAACAGAGCGTCTCCTCCGTTCATGAACCATGCGCTCGCTGGCTGACTGGCCGCTGACCGTGTTGCTGCTCGCCTGACCCACTGGCTGCAGGGGCTGTGAGCCTGGACCCCACTACGGACACCCCACACCACGCCTTCCCCTGCCTTCCCCATGCACAGCCTGCCCAACACCTGGCGCACAGTGCTGGGCATCAGCGGCACTAGCAGCAGCAGTAGATTTGGGTTAACACACCTGCAGCAGAGGTTCGTCTTGGACCCCTGGCCGCTGGAGCAGGAGCATCAGCTCACAGGGGACGTCCTGGCACACCTGCAACGCAGTGTAGCAGCAGCTAGTAGACACAGCAGCGGGGGACAGCGGGGGCGGACCTAGGGTCAGGCCCGGCCGCAGCTGGGGCCCTCCAGCTGAAATGTCACGCAGGTGGGGGTGGGAGGTGTGGCAGCCGCAGCAGGTGCGTCCTGGCGTTGCTGCGGTTGCACATTGCAGGGGTGCGTGCGTTTTGAGGAGACGGAGGGTGGAGGCGGTGGAGGCGGCGGTGCGGCTGTCGCCCTGTGCTGCCGCACCAGGAGGGGGGAAAAAGTTACTAAAGTAAACAGTACTGAAAAGCCCCACCGGGGAGGGGGCGAGGATGCAACCGCTATGGGGGCTCCGATGTGCTGCTCCCATGAGGTTCTGTCGCTCGCGTTCGGCGGCTCCAGCCAGGCGTGCACGGGAAGAAGGGTGGGGGTGCAGGTGGGCGCCGTCTCTGACCCCCGTTGTCGCAATGGCACTGCCGCCCCTGGCTGAGGCCCTGGCAAATTGTCCTGTGACCAGGCTGGAGGTGGCAGTTGAGGGGCGTCGGGGGACCAGGAGGCGAGCGAGGGACGTGCACCAGCTGGATGGGCTAGCAGGGGCAGCCGTGCGCGCAGGGTGGTTTAGGGTGCGGACGGGGGTGCGGCACGGGGTGCGGGGTGGCGAGGCGGCCGCTGCGGGCGTCCTGCTGTCCCTCCCTCCGCGCCTTTCCTGTACCACAGCGCCATTGCATCCTGTGCCAAAGTACGCCCTTTATTTGCGCCCAGTAGACGCATTCCGTGTTGGACTTGACAGTCGTTGCCCCCTCCACACTCACGAAGCTTCAGCCCCGCAGGCCCCCGCTACGGATGCCTCCTCTTGGGTGAGGAGGCAGCCCGCGCGCATTCGTACGTGACTACCACATCGCAGGACGTGTGCGGCAGAGGCCGAAGCCACCAGGCTGGTAACCCTGCAGCGCGCATGGGGCCCTTTACGTACGGACGCATGCTGCCAGTGCAGTGCCTATGTGGTCTGCGCGGGCCTGCAGTGTTCCGAACCATCGTAATCGATCGACTCCAACCTCGCGTGCGTGTCGGTGTGTCCATCTGCTATTGTCGGTGAAACCTGGTGCCGCTATGGCAACTTCGCTCGAGACCAAATCGGCAAACGTCCAACGCGAGATCGACGATGTCGAAGCAAATTTAAAAGAAGCCGACGATACGCTGACCAGGTATGGGGGGGTCCCCCTGAGGCCGCAGTAGCCCTGACGCAGCATCCGAACCCTCTTTAGTAACCTTGGCCATCGTGCACAGGAGCGACCTCAGCCATGAAAGCAAGAATTACTGGTGCGAAAAAAGGCGGCAGCTGCGCGAAGAGGAGTTGGTGCTGCTCAAGAAGAGGCGCCAGCTGCGCGAGTTGGAGCTCCGCCAAGGTGAGCAGCGCCGCTGTTGCCCTGGCACACTGCTTGATCACGTCGCGTAGCCCGGCGCGCGCTTTTTGCAGTTACCTTGGTTGAGTTGGCCGACGTCAACCGCTCACGCTGCCTCGAGACCTGCCAGCCCAGCGCTACACCTCACGCCCGGCCATGGTATGTCCGCCTACCTTCGTCCTGCAATGCGCCACTGAGCGGGTACATCAAATGCGTGCAGGCGGGGCGGCCGGTCTGAGCGCCAGCTGCGCCGCGGCGCCGCTGCAAGGTGCGTACAGCAGTTGGACAGGAGATGACTGCTTCTGCTGGCGATGTGGTGGTGGCGGTGACAACAGCAGGAACAGCAGCAATACAGCGCAGCCGCGCCTAGTTGGCGAAGCCGGCTGGAGCGTTCCTTGAAAAGCCAACCTTGCTCTCGCTCATGCAGACATTGCGGCTGCGCTCCTCAAGCTACCGCTGCCGTCGGAGCTGCAGCCTGGCGACATCACGCCCTGCAACGGCAGGCCCCTGCTGCTGAACGGGCGGCTGGGGAACGCGGCGCACGGCCTCCCGCCGGCACTGCAGCACCCAGCGTTCGGCGCCTTCCTGGACTGGGTGCAGGGCCGGCGTCGGCCACGCGCGCACGCCGTGGAGGCGGGCCCCCTCCCTGCATCCATCCCCAGTCCCGAAGGCCAGCAGCCCGGTCCAGGCACGCAGCTGCAGCTGGACCATGAGGACATGGAGGCAGCTGCCGCGCTTTGCAGCATTACGGCCAAGTACTATGAGGATAAGGTGGGGGAGCTGATTGCAAGCATGCTGTCGGCATTTCGCCCGCTTGCCGTGCGCTTCTCCTGAGCCAAGCGCTTTCCGAGCGTGTGCGTGCAGGGGGAGCTCCTTGAGCACCTGGTACCGCGGCTGCGGACATACCTGGACGCGGAGGACCTGGACCAGCCGTTCGGCCCGTTCTCGGTGCGGGACGGGCCCGAGCTCAGTCCCGACTGGTGAGCAGGGAACGCGCAGGGTGCTTACGGGCGGGACATGCCGGTGGGTGCCGTTGCCTTCAGGCCCTCGACCGCTCCGCCGGCGCAGGTGCCTGGCCACAACCGACGAAGCCTGCGCGGCGCTGCTGCTGGTGCTGGAGGCGGGGAACGGTCTCGAGGACGACGACCCGAGCCTCAAGGGCTTCGGGTACTACAGTAAGTCCCCAGAAGGGGGAACTGCGCTTGCTGGTGTGCGTGCATGCCTCGCTGGCCTCACTCAACGCCCGGGCGTTGAGAGGCAGGCGGTGGGATGAGTCTGACCAGTGTCTCTCGTGCTGCAGGCAGGTTCTGGGCTTCCAGGCTGGAGGACCCCAGGACCCCGGAGGCGCTGCGTGACGTCCTCCTGCGCACCTGCTGCCCGGGGCTGCTCATCGAGGGTGAGGTGGTTTGGGGCTGTGGTTGCGCTCGGGTGCTGCGGCCGGCCGCCAAGCGAAACGCATCCCGGTACTTTCCTTACCTACCATGCGCTCCTGCCTGCCTGCAGTGCTGGGACCGCACCTGCGGGTGTCGTCCCTGGCGTGGCTGGACTCCGTGGTGCTGTGCCCCATGACCCCGCTGCTCAACGTGCTGTGGATGGGCAGCACTGACCCGCAGGTGCGTGGGCAGGGGCGGGCTGGTCGTTTCCGTTGCGTGCGGGCGTCTGGGGAGCTAGGCTGGTTGGTGGCAAGGACACGGGAATGTACGGCATGCACGGTACGGGCTGCCCAAACGGCATGGCCTAGCTGGGCTCGCTGCGCACGGTACTGCCAGGCTGTGCAAATGTTGACATCGGCATTTTTTATTTGCCGTCAGATGGTGCAACTGGCACGTGCGCTGCGTGGCGCCAAGGAGACCCTTAAGGAGCTGCGCCGTTTCTGCAGCGGCAGCATGCGCTCATTCGCTGCTTCGACGCCTCTCACGGTAGGCAGGTGTCAGCGGCGTAAGCTGTGCTGTTGTCCCAGCCGCTTGTAGTCCCTGACGTAGTTGGGGTACACCGTCCATGTTGACCGCTCGGTTGCAACACTCTTGCCTCAGCCACAAAGCGTTCAGCCCAGCCCTTCAAACATGTTTACAAGCAAGGGTGGTATAGGCGTCAAGGTTCCTTACTGTTCCGGCGATGCGCCCACCTGCAGGTCCGCACGCCCGGGCTTGATGAGGCCTGGCCGTACCCGCTGCGCGAGGAGTACGACAACGTGGAGCGCATGGCGGGCGGACAGCACCTGTACACGGCCACGCCGTTGGGCGGCGACGTGCGGACGCGCGTGGTTGTCAAGTTCGCCCGCCACTACGGCATCGAGGCGCACCAGGAGTGGGCGCGCCTCAACCTGGCGCCCGCGCTGCACAGGTTCAAGTACCTGCCGGGCGGGTTCGTGATGGTGGAGATGGAGCTGCTGGACCCCGCGAGCTGGATGACGCTGTACCAGCTCAGCCGCCAGGACCCCACCCGGGCCGAGAGCGCGACGGCGGCGGCGTTGGCGGAGCTGGAGCGCGCCTACCATGAGGGCGCGAAGCGGTTTGTGCACGGTGATGCGCGGCCCGCCAACTGCATGGTGCGGCGCTCAAGCGCTGGCAGCGGCAGCGGCAGCGGCGGCTGGGAGGTGCGGTTCGTGGACTTCGAGTTTGCCGGCGAGGAGGGCAAGGACAGGTACCCGGTGCCGCTGAACCCCGGCCTGCCGTGGGCACAGGGTGCCGGCTTCGGCCAGCTGCTGCACCACAGCCACGACACGCACCTGCTGGCGCTGCGTGAGGGGGCGGGGCCGGCCTTCGACGGGGTCTTATGACAACTGGCGGCCCGTCCGGCAAGCGTGCGCGACATGATTAGCCGGGCCCCAGCGGCAGCTCGTGAGCCACGCGCACTGCACCTTGCACGAGTGTAGCAGTGTACACGACACTCGGTGCCGGCGGAAGCAGAATGGGGGAGCAGCGTCTGAGCCAGCGGCGCGCACAGGCACGGCAGCTGGACGGGTGCGGGTGGCAGCGGTGCACGCTATGGCGTGGTTTGCCCAGGCCGGGGATCCTTGGCTGCCATCCCGCTGCCCAACCAGCGTCACCAGTTGAACCCGCCCCGGTGAGTAGCTGCCGGGCCATCCTTGCGACGGCTGTTGTGGTGTTGTGATGCAGCTGACGGGTGGTAGCTGGCAACCGTGTGGAAGGGCTGGCGCCAGGGGCAGAGGGCGCCGCCGGTGCACATTCTGGTGGTGTTGTATGGGAGCCGCCCCAGGCCGAGACGCGGCGGCTGGGGGTGGCGGCAGCAAGGCGGTGTGCGGGGCACTGGTAGAGGCGCGGATGTGCAGGCAGCAGCGGTGGTGTCTGCTGCGAACTCACTCGGGGCGGTGCGCGGCAGGTGGCCGTGTCGGTACAGCCGGTAGAGCATCTCGGCCGCGTGCTCTTACCTACAGCATCGGTATCAACTGTATGTTTTTGGTTTGCAGAAGTTCATGAAGGGCGGCCACTTGATGTGTTCTTGTCAGAATCTAAATGACAGGCATCCACTCATGCAGTGCGCATGTACATAGTGTTTGGATGCCTCGTGGATGCGTCATGAAGGAGCAGTGGGAGGGCGCCGGGGGGAGGCCGTGAGGCTGTCCCGCCTGTGCGGTCCATCCTGTGGGTGGTCTGCTTAATTGTTGGTCGTCAAAGGATGTGCTTTTAGGGCATGAGCTGTCGGGCTGTGCCTTGACTTTTTGGTTGTGTGGCCGGCTGTGTTGTTGTACACCTGTTTGGTGGGGCGCAGTCCGTCTTGTGCGGGGTGTCAAGGACGGCATGCATTATGTCTCCTGTTTGGTTTGTATTGCTTTGGCAGCTGAGTAAGGATGGTACGGTATGGGTTGTCTGGAGGCTGCACGGGGCAAGTGACCCCAAGAGCTGCAGCGCAGCACCTACTCTTGGTCTTCCGCCCCTATGGGACTTCACGGTTTCGGGTTGCATTTCCCGTCCGACTGGTTGACTGAAGGCCGCAGTTGGCGGTGGGGATTCGATTTGGGTGCCGCCCAACTTCGTTGCATTGCTCTTTGCTTTCTGCTGCATCAAGATGTGGCCGCCTGGTAAGACTCTTTACTGTTTGCGGCCAGGCAGCGTCTCCCGTGTTCGTTGCGTGCCGGTTTAGTACCTTGGACCCCTACCTCGGCAGGCTGGGCTTGTCAGGCTGCGTTCGTGCATTCCGTGCGTGCCCACCTTTTTTTTCCTGTGGACCAGGCACAGGGTCACCACCCATCACCAAAGGCCCACAATGCACAGCAGGCGTAGCCAGCACAGCACACAAGGCCCAATTCATTGGGCCCCCAGGGCCCCTTCTCTCACTCCTCCCCCCCCCTTGACGTACAAGGAGACGGGAAGGGACAGGCCAGCGGGAGTCCAAAGCCCAACCAGCACAGGCA
>VFQN01004596.1_pt1 | contig 18081 bp, 28 predicted proteins | sample 3512371 | NCBI WGS metagenome assembly VFQN01 (sample SAMN10412370, study PRJNA504923) | tailings metagenome | isolation source: Replicate 2 from Balatoc abandoned mine | place: Philippines: Itogon, Benguet | collected 2017-08-28 | reverse complement strand
CCCCCCTGGCTCTCCGGACGTACCCCATTGGGGTCTGTAACTGTAACTGTAACAGTACGACATGCATCCGATCACCAAGGTAAAGCCTATGCACAAGCGCGCGGCAGCTCCGCCAGGCTAAACTTCAGATTGTACGTTGACGCCCAGGGCACGCATGCAGCCGCTATGCCCTCGCCCTGACCTCCCCATCCCTCCCCATCCACCGCCACCAGACGGCTTACTTCACACCGCCGAAGTACACGCCTTTACACACTTCTAACCTTTCGCCCCACGCTTCCCGACGGCCCTAAGCCGCCAACCCCGCAGCGGCAGACACAGCGGAGCTCCCCTCCCTAAGCACCATGACAAATGACACCTGCAAGGCTGCCGCTACAACGCGTTGCGGACGCTGATTGCAACTACTTGCTCATCCTGCCTCCGCGTGCATGCCCCAGACCCTTCCATACAACGATGCCCAAAGACAGCAAAGGCTTCCCCCCTTTGGCCACAACTGCTCATGATCTTACGCCGGTGCTGCTGCCGCCGCCGCTGCTGCCCCCTTGCTGGCCCCCTTGCCGCCCGCCTTCTTGGCCCTGCGCTCGGGGTGCAGGCCGCCCTGCGCCGCGCCGATGCCCGCCAGCCTGCCGCTGACCCAGGCGAAGTAGAAGTTGAAGCCGCCGATGCGGCCGAACACGTCGCAGCACTCGCCGCAGATATACAGGTTAGGGTGCAACTGCGCAGGGGAAGGAGGCAGGAGGGACATGGGGCGCATACCGTGCTTATCGCAAGTTTGCTGGCCTCCTTAGGACCTTACATGGTTGTATGCGCACGCGGGTGTGCGTATGATTACGGTTGATGCTATACACTAGTTTTAGCCACTTTGCGTAGAATACCTTATTTGCCCTGCCTCCCACGCCTTCCAGTAGTATGGTATACATGCAGGACTAGTTATTTGTCCGTTTTGCGATTTGTGCTGATATGAAGCATACATGCCATCGGCAAGATTGCTTTAAAACCCCCCCATCCTGCCCTGGGCGTGGACTTGGTCGACCTCTACAAAAAGGGTATGAAGCCTATAGGAATCGATTCCCCCTGCACACCATGGCGCGCAATCTGACAGCGCCCTTGGATGTCAAGCATTGACACTGCAAAATATAAAACAAATACCCTAAATTTGAGGGGTTTTTAAAATGGCGCGTTTTAAAACCAGTTTTGAACGCAACACCTTTTAGGACCCTTTACTCGGCGCAGTTGGTCGGTGGACAGCATAGGACAGACATGTTTCGCCCACGTGTCAGTTTCCTTCCGTGCCGCGGCTACCGCCATAAGCCGCCGAGTTGCCATAGTCCGCACCCATTGCCCGCGCCCCCCGCCTGTTACACCACTGTACGGACTTGACCGCAAACGCCACCCCCACAGCCCATCCTCCTTTCCATGGTGCAGCAATACCGTGCCCTGCAGCGCTCGAACATGTTAACGTTGTAGTATCCAAGGCTTTCTGACGTCGATGATTGAGGATTGGCCCCCACCCACCCACCCTGCTCTCCATAGTGCTGCAGTCCAGGTCCTCCAGTCGCACGCCGCCGCCCGTCACCTCCGCCTTCTTGTAACCCTCGTGCCCGTGGTACGGCAGCTCGTATGACGTCAGCGCCGTAACCTGCACACATGCGCATACGGTAAGCCACCGCCCGCGTATTGTCGTGGGTCACGGCTGCGAGCACACCTGATCCCCTATCTACCGTAGGTATGGCACACGCCGTCGATGGTTGACTGCACCCCGCAGGTAGCTTACAAGCTACATCTTCCGGCACGCCACGTGCCTTAATCCTTCCACGGCACGAATCCCAGCACTCCCAGCCCCAAAGCCCGATAGCCCACATGCACCAGCGCCGCCCGCTGCCTACGCTTGGGCCCTTGGTAACCCTTGACACGTACCCCGATTACGGCATCCAGCCCCAAGGCCCCACACACCCCAACTTGACATTATACAACACTCTCGCGCACCAGCACCGCCCACTGCCCCCTTCTGGACCCTCGTAACCCCCTGGACACGTACCGGTATTCCAGATACCCCAGCCCCAAGGAACCCCTGCCCCACTCACCAGCGCGGCCCGCTGCCCCCTCTTGAGGTCGCATACCCTCACGCCCCCAAGCCCCAGCTCCGCCGCCAGCGCGTCCGCCAGCCGCTCACGCAGCCCGTGCCGCTGCAGCAGCGTGGTCACCTGCGCCGTGCCGCCGGCCTGGGGGAAGGGAAGGGTAACGGCGGAGGGGCAAACGAAAGCTTGACCGGAGGGCTGGGGGGGCTGTGTGCGGCGGCAGCACAGCAGCAGCGTGGTCGCCTGCGCCGTGCCGCCGGCCTGCGAGTATGCGGCGGGTTTGGAGTTGGAGCAGCCGCAAGGAACATGTAGTACTGTGCGCTAAGCAGGCGAGGTGCCTGGTGGTTCCGTCGCAGCAGCGTGGCCGCTTGTGCAGTGCAGCAGCACCCCGGGAGTGGAAATCAGGATGGTGCAGAGCACTGGGCATTGGGAGAGTGGACGGCGTCACTACACATGAACAAGATCCATGACGTAGGGTAAGCACAACGGTGGCCTGTTACGCTCGCCCTAGGTGTGGTTAGGTGTGGTTAGGACGGGAGGCGCTGGCAAGCGCAAAGCCTGCCTAACGGCACTCCCCATCCGATTACCCCCAGTTCCCGCGCAGCCCTTACCCTTAGCCGCTCGTCCCACTCCTGCGGGCTGGTGTGCGTCCAGTTGACCCGCAGGGACGGCATCCCCAGGGCCGCGTGCCCTGCCGCTGCCGCAGACCCTGGCCCCTGGGGCGGCCCCGCACCTCCCTGTCCCGCCCCTGGCGCTGCTGCTCCTCCTCCAGCTGCTGCCGCTGCTGGTGCCTCTACTGCTCCTGCAGCTGCCACCACTGCACCCGGCGTGGCTGCCGAGGCAGCTGCCCCAGTCTTCTCCCCCACCTGGCCCTCGGGAGGCGGCACCGTCCCATGGGTCGCGCCTTGACCCGTGGGTCGCTGCGCTGCGGCGGACCCGCGCGGGGCCGGCACCGACCCGCGGGTCATGGCCATTACGGCGTAGTGCGACAGGTCCAGTACGGCGGGCCCGCTGTAGCCCTTGTGCGTAAACAGCATCGCTGTACGCTCCGACACACGCGGCTTCTTGACGGACGGCAGCTGTACGGAAAGCTCGATGCCGTACATGGACACGCCTGCGCATCACGTAGCAAGGTACAACACGGCATGGGTCTTGGCTGCTCAAGGCTGACTTCAGGGGCACCCGTAGCAAAGCTGTTATGTGCCCCAGCTGTGCCTTTTGTGCCGTGGGCGATGGTTGTTCAAGTGGCTGCATGGGGAGCGGGGGCTCGCACCCTAGGCCCACACACAACGCACCTGCCAGCTGCTCCGCGGCGGGGTGCTTGCCGGTGAGGGGCGTCAGCGCCGGGTAGGGCTCGTGCAGGCTGTGCCCCAGGGCGCGCAGCAGGCGCAGCCCCGTGCCGTCGGTGCCCACAGCGGGGAAGCTCAGGCCGCCCGTGGCCATGATCTGGGGGCGGGGGACATGTGAAGTGGAGATGACGTAGGAATGACAGTGGCGTAGAGTAAGAGAGATAGCAGCCAAGTTACTCAAGCAGGGCCCCCGCGGCCATGATCTAGGCGGGGTGCAGGGGACGACCGGGTTTCAGCACGGTGCATGTAGGAGCGAGACAAGCAGACGTCGCTGGTGCAGCAAGGCAGTTGGGTCAACTCGTGTCGCATGTGGCCATGATCTAGGCGGAGGATAGGTGGATGTGGGCGGGGTGAACGGGCAGAGCATCAGCGGACACGTACTGGGGCAGGCGGAAGCACTGGTACAGCTGGGGGTAGGTTGCCCAGCCCCGGTGTGCGCCCAGCAACGTCGCTGGCGGCCAGCCGCCCAGCCACGTTGTTGCAGCATACCAAGGTTCAGTTGCGTGTCGTTGAACATTGTAAGACCCCCGACTCCCACACCCCTTACTGCCAGGCATGCGCCTCTGTGAAAACATGCTCGCCCGCCCACCCCATGCCGCGCCACCCACCACTTTGTCCGTGACGTGCTCCGTGCCGTCCTGCAGACGACACACCCAACGCACCGCCCGCCGCCGCCGCTCCTCCTCCTCCGCCTCCGAATCCGACCCCGCGCCCTCCCGCCTGCCACGGCCCTTCCCCCGCCCCTTGCCCTTGCGCCTCTGCCGCCCCTCCCCTTCCCCTCCCGCTCCCGCCTCCGCCTCGCCCTGCCCCGACTCGGCTATCGCCTGGACTGGCGGTTGCAGCTGCTCTTGCTGCTGCAGCTGCTGCGGCTCTGCTTCCGGTATCGCCTCTTGTTGCTCATGAACTTGTTGTATTTGTTGTTGTTGCGGCTGTTGCTGCTCAGGCTGCTCCGAGACCAGCGGCCTGAGTCCCTCCACGCTGGCGTTATAGCGGAAGGTGACGCCACGTGCGCGGCACGCCTCAATCAGCTTGTCGCGAACCTGTAGGTGTTGGAAAAGGGTGAACGTGGAATCTACACGTACGTACCAGAACATACCTGTAGAACCAGCAAGGTGTTGCCTAGCGGGGGTGCGTAGCACAAAAATGCAGTAGGGAGGCAGGGTGTGTGTTCGCAAAGCGGGCCTGCCCCAGCACGTTTCCACGCGCCTTTCCCTCGCTTCGTGTACCCAACCAGCAACACAAACCGCAAGGCAGCACAGACCCCCTTGGTTGAGCTGCTGACGGACAATGGGCAGCCAGCCGTTGGTGTGTAGTGTAAGCGACCAGCCACGCACCTCCTTGGACGAGTTGCTGACGGGGAACCACTTCTTTGTCTCCTCCTCCAGCGCCAGGTCTAGACCCACCCCCCAGTACGGGTCCTCCAGCCTGTTGAAGGAGAGACGGCAAGGGTAGCGGTGACAAAGGCAGGCATGCGTGTAACATTCACAGTAGCTGCTGCCGCCTAGGAGCTACCTGTGGCCGTGGCGTCCGCCCTCAACCGGCCTGCACAATGTGATCGCACACCAGAAAAAGCAGCATCACCTGCTGCCCCCAACCCACCATGCCTTGCACAGGTCCACGTTCCAGGACGCAAAAATGGCCTTCATGGCTGAGAAGGAGCTCTCTGAGAAGAAGTCCTGCTGCAGGTCCACCTCCAGGGGGAGCACGTTGCTGCCGGGTGTAGGGGGCAGAGGCGGCCCGAGGGCAGGCGCGGGAGCACTAGTCTTAGGGCACGCCGTCGTTGTACAGAACGGAGGCGTGGTATTCGCCGTTGCCGTTGGCTTGGGTCGGGTCCACCTCCATGGCCCGGGGGGGCACCAAAGCGGTCAGACTGTCTGCCAATTGGCGTCGGGGTCACCTGGCTAGGTCTGAGCCCTTGCGGGCATGGGTGATGGCTGGGCCCTGCCTCTCCGGTGCTCCCTAGTAAAAGGTTATGGACACCGCGTCAGCCAGGATGACTGATGCACACTCACCACCTGGATCCCCCGCTCATGAGGATCTTCTTCCCCGCCTCACGGGTGCGCTCCAGAACCGTCACCTGCGCCGCCAGGCATGCCGCCGCAAGGTGAGAAGGGCGAGCAGGGACCATGCAGAGTGCATAGCACTGGATAAAGTGAGCCCATGAGCAGCTGTAAGCTAGAGGGATGGAAATGGCAAAGGGGTTCACACTGGACTAGCCAAGGCTGGTGGGTGGCTTGGCAACAGGCGGCTGCCTGAGTTGCTGCCTAAGACATCGAGGTGCAGACACAGCCTCTGGCAGCCGGGTGAGCCACCGTGCCACTGCAGCACATCTCGGGCCCCCCCGCCAGTAGCACGCTCTTAAGCCTTGACCCCTGCTGTCAAGTCGGCCGGAGCCCCAGCCAGCGCCGTTGCTGTTGACGGTGCGTCCAGGTGGCTGGCGACCGCTGGCCTGATGCCCCCACCTTGGCTCCATACTCGGCAGCAAAGAACGCCGCAGTCAGGCCCGCCGCTCCTCCCCCTACGACTGTTACTTCTAATGGTGGGTTTGTTTCAGTCGGAGGTGCACTGCTCGCGAGGCACCGAACGGTAATGGGTCGACACAGCCGCAGCGCCAGCGGGCGACCTAGGGCTGCCGCCCGGCCAGCCGGGCACCGGTTAAGCATTTTGTTTGTAGCTCAATATGACGCTTACAGTACTGAGGTGCTTAGCTATCGTCCTAAGTGCAGGAAGACTTAAGAATGTGACACATTGAGCGGAAGCAGCTGAGCAGTGCGACACGAATTATACTGAAGCAACATGACACAGATGTTGATGCTTATTTTGCAGTGTAGATCGGCGAGCCGCAAAAGCACCTGTTGTGAAACGCGTGGCATGCGGCACGTGGCAGCTCCTTGCCCCGTGCGGCCTTGGCGTACCCGGCCCGTCCGGCAGGGGTGATTCCTTCTGAGCACGAACACATGCAAGCAACCAGGAGCATCAAGCAACACAGACGTACTCGCCTAGTGCTGCGGGAAGCATACAGCTGAGCTTGTGATTGGGGGAGCGACGGCTTCCACACCAGGAGACGATGAAGGCAAGACAGCAAGACAGGGGTGGAAGCGTTTTTTTTCTGTGGAAGGCTGGAAGCGTTGTGAACTTTTCAATGTGCCCTGCCCTCCGGGTTCGCAGTCACCGTTCCGCGCAAAGCTCCATACACGCACTGGCAAAGTGGCAATTGCGTGGAGAGCCAGGGTGCTGTCATGCATCCGTCACCCCACACAGCACAGCACCGAGTACCGATGCCGTGTCCCTACCGACCCTACGTGCACGCCACCTGTCAGGCGAAAAGGTGGCGCAAGCAAGCCCAGGACCCAGGGGAGGCCCCTGCAAGCCCATGCAACTTGCCGACCAACCGCCACAACCGCCTGCATGCCCGCCTGATCGCCTGTATGTGACCTCAAAAATGACCAGTGCCACCCTCAGCCCGCAACCGGGCTGCCCAGGACACTCTGGGACACTCCCCCCCCCCTCGAAAAACCCCAGGGCGAATGTGACAGTTGTTGAAGGTATGACCGTCCAACCCTGCATCGCTGAGCACCGATTGAGGAGCTCTCGAGGCACGACTGGACGCACTAGGCCCGCACGCTTGCCCTTACGGACCCTCGCTGAGCCGCCAGCCAGGCAGAGGCGAGCATTCCTTGCGCCTGGCAGGCCAAAGGAGCTGCCCTTGAGGCAGGCAGTGAGCTCGCTGCCCTGATGCAGGACCCCAGTTCCTGAAACGTGACAGGAACCTGACGCACGCTGTTCTGATGTTGCGGAGTCGAAGCGTCGAGCGCGGTACTGGATACAGCCCATCCTTATCCACCCGACCTGACCCGACCCCACTTCTGGTTTGCGCAAGCAGTCGCAAGAGCATCCCAGCTCCCCGAAAAGGTAAAGCTGGTCAGTGCAGGCGTTTGAGGCAGAGCGCCTCTGCGCGCCGATATGTCTGAACGCGCCACGTGTGCTGCGCGCCGCTGCGTGTAATCATCTGCAAGGATAGAATTTGGCCTGCACAGAGGCTCCAGAAAGGCCTATTTCCTGATGTTTTGCGCCGTAGGAAGCGGTTCAAGCCTCTTGCTTGTAACCTTTCCGGAAAACCCAGGCTTGGCAGCCGCAGCGCAGTTTCCCACCAACCGCTGCCGACAGCGCAGAGTCGTCGCACGGAACTACACTAGCAAGTTCGAATGTTTTCACATTTTCACCGAGTTTTCTGCTGGTGCTTTGTGTCTCTGCAAGGGCAGATGACTACTATTTGTCAATAATGTCGATCCACCCTGCAAGGGGCGCAGGAAACTCAAGCTGTTACGGAGTTTCAGCACAGCAAGTAACAGCAAGCACGGCAAACCAACCAGTTCCAGCTCCAGAGTTTTTTGGCGGGCTGCCGTACAGTTATCGCATTGAGTACTCGCTGTATGGGTACTAAATCAAGAGCTGATGACTCGGAAGAGTTTTCCGAAACAAAGATTTACAGCTGCATAGGGCCCGGATTGCCGCTGACCTCAGGTTGTGAGCTGACGTCTCGACTTGCGTCTCGACGTGAGTGCGGCTTGTCCTGACCGGTCCGCTGAACGGGGACATCGGTGAGCATAAAGCTCACTTATGCTTTAGGTGTATCATCAAGCCTTTCAGCGGTGCTCCTGCGGGTCGGTCGGCCATGCGTGCCCGGACTTACTTACTCTTGGCAACAGGTGCGCCAGGATACTAAGCCAATGCTCATTGCGAGCACTGTTTCAACGCGCTCAGTGCAGCATCCAAGCCAGCCATGGATAGCTGTAAACCTCATACTAGTATTCGTCGCCATTTGGGGTTCCGCGCCCGCAAGAAGTCCCAAGCGACGGGCCGCTGACAGGATAGCTTATAGTACTGCGTACCTTGCCAACAATCTCTTACTCCCACCTGCGCAGCGCTCCTGCTTGCTGGAGGTGCTGCGGCAAAGCGCAGCAGCCCCGCACCCAGCCCCAAGCCGTGCAAGTGCACCAAGGAGCTGAACATCGTCTGTGGCGCCGATGGTGTGAAGTACAACAACCCCTGCTTGGCCAAGTGCAACGGGACCACCGTGGATTACGATGGTCCCTGCAAGAAGCCAGGTCCGTTGTCTTCCGTTCAGCCCGCACAAGGGCACAAGGGCCCCCACACGCCTCCCCACACCTCCTTACCCCACGGCACAACCGCCTGTCTGCACAGCTTATCCCCTCGGCCGCACGCGTTTTCTCGCCGAAACCTTGTCCCGTTTGGCCTTTCCCTTTTGCAGTAGCGTCCTGCGTCTGCACCAAGGAGTTGCGGCCAGTGTGCGCTGCTGACCCGGCCACCGGCGAGCCCCGCACGTACGGCAACAAGTGCATGCAGCTGTGCGACGGCGCGCGCACCCTCTACCAAGGCAACTGCGAGGACCTAGGTGGGAGCCCAAAGCTGGAGTCTGCACCCTTCTAGTGTTCAAGGCAGTTCACGGCCTTGGTTTGGTTTTGGGATGGATGGGCGTCATGCAGTCTGCAGCTGTTGGTGGTCCTTGGGACACTACCGCACAGCCACGGTACGAGACACGTGTTTTTCGGCACTCAGGCCCCACGCCCCAGTTGGCTTCCTACTAGTGCGCTAACACCCCTGTCTTGCGTGTGTGGGCGCACGTTGTGCATCCCTGTACCGCACGCACATTAAGGGGTGCACGGGCGGGGCGTCAGAAGCGGGCCATACCCCAAACTCAAACAACCGGCACCCTCGTGCTCCTCCACACCTCCTCCCGACCAGAGGGCTGTGAGGGCAAGGCGTGCACGCTGCAGTACGACCCGCAATGCGGCGCCAACAACAAGACGTACGGCAACAGCTGCCAGGCGGGGTGTACGGGCGTCACCATTGCGTACCGCGGCGAGTGCAAGAACGACACGCGCACCGCGCCCTGCCCCTGCCCGAGCAAGAAGGTGGGCCTGCAGCCGTACAGACCGCGCATACGCTTGGCAATGCTGACAAGTAACGCCCATGGAAGGATCTGACGAACAGACAGCGTACACGTGGCGCAATGCTAGTAGATCAGTCCTGGACGGATGCGTAAGGCGCCCCAGCTCTCCCTTGCCTTACCTGCGCCTGACTAGGAACCGCACGAGGCTTGTCGCAGAACGTGGCCCAGACGTGGCCCCTTTGTGGCCCAGATGTCTGGCGGCTCTATATCTGCGCCGTGTTTGCTATGTGGTACTGGTGTCTCAGGACTGGCTTTGCGGCACGGACAACAAGCCCTACACCAATGAGTGCTGGGCCAACTGCATGGGCGTGCGCAAGGCGTACGACGGGAAGTGCGCCAGGCCGGGTGAGCAGCCGGGGCCATACCGGTAGTACGCAAGCGGGTAAAGGGGGTTAGAGTAAACCAGGCTGTGTTGTGGACCCAGTGCCCCGCCTGGTTGATGTGAGCCTGGTTGGTCATATCGCCAGTTGACTTGATGCTTGGTGATGCGCAGGCGCCCCACATGTCCTGCTTCTGAACTCGGAAGTGGTACTCTGGGGTCTGGACCCCGGATCCTCCGCTGGCAGCTGCATGCCATTCATTGTCGATAGCTAGCAGCCGAACCCAAATCACTCCTCTCTCCTTGCTCCCTGACCTGCTTTGCAGCCCGGTGCGCCAATGTGCGCTGCGACACTAAGTACGAGCCCGTATGCGGTGAGTGACGCAGCAGGAAGGGCGGAACTCACAAGAAAGGTTGGAAACATTCCTGTTGGAATGCGGGGGTGCTACCCAAAGGAAGTTTCCAAGCCAGTGCTTCTTTAGATTCCCTATACCTGCCCCTGCTTCTGTGGGGCGCGCTAGTGTGTGGGTCCATGCATGGAGGACAGCAGGCTACAGACGGTTGGCAATCCCACTCGTTACCGACCTCAGCCCTTTCACTGAACCTGTATATCCTATTCCTTGGCTGGCACCCCACGCTGCCCCCAGGCAACGACGGGAGGGAGTACCGGTGAGGCGGGGTTGGGGTGGCTGGGCCTTCAGCCCCTGCAGCTTTTCAGCGCCTAATTCATAGTGCACGCCGCAACGGCCGGGTTCATGAACACTTATGCGCACGGTACAGCCCGGCCGCCGGTGCCGTTGCTGTCAGGAGTACGGTACACAAAGAGGCGACGGAAAGTGCCGTACTGCGAGTCAAACCCACCCACTTCCTTGCACGGCTTCGGCCCAAGCAGCGCCCGCCATGTTCTTAAAACCACCACATAACGCCCACCCACCCACCCTGGACCAGTGGCACCCTTACGGCGCCGCCTCGCGCGTTGCCCTTGTGCCACCCTTGTGCCACCCACTCCGATATTCCGTGCCCTTCCCACCTTCGCCCCATCCACCGCGGGCGGGCCACCAGTCCCGCCATCAATTCTCATCCGCTTTCCTCCCCATGCTCATACGCAGCAACGAGTGCTTCGCCTCCTGCACCGGCGTCACCTTCAAGCGGCGGCCCTGCACCACGGCGCAGTGCGGCTGCCCCAAGGCCAAGCCTGAGGACAAGGTGGGCGAACGTTGCACACCGCTGGAATCCTGGACAACTGCCATACACACACCATGGTAGCAGGGCATAGCGTGAACACGGTTGTTGCTACTGGAACGCTTTACAAGCTGGTGCCAAGTCCTTGTTGGCTCACCTTCCTGTTTCGGCTGTGACACTCAGCGCACGTGTCACGTCCCACACGTGCACCAGGTTTGCACGGAGGACAACGGCGGTGTGTTGCGCACCTACGAGTCCGCCTGCCGCGCTAAGTGCGCCATCGGCGTCAAGGTGGTGTACCCCGGGCCCTGCGAGGACCCTGGTGGGTGCTGCTGGGCCGCGCCCAGAAGTAGCGGAGGAACTTGCTGGCCTCTGCGGTGGTGACCTTGCTGTCGTGTGCGAGATTGCCAAATGCAGCCATGAAGTAACGGTGGGATGCACGACCCCAACGGGCCAGGGGTGTGAGGGATCGACACACATGTTCTCGTGCGCCTTACTCGCCCTGTCGTCGGACGATGGAGCCGTGTCGTGTATTGCTCTCGACTGCAAGCGCCCGTCGTGTGCCCTTGCCCCTGCTGCCCAGCTGGCTGCGCCGCCGTCAGCTGCAGCGCCCAGTACGACCCCGTGTGCGGCGTTAACAACAAGACGTACAGCAACGGGTGAGTACGGGCTGCAGCCCTACCGCAGCGAACAGGTGTGCACCGATGGCCGGTGTGCCATGTGGCCAGTAAGCACAGCGGTTCCAGCGCACCCAGGTGGCACATTGCCCGGCTCAAGCCCCCAGACATGCGGGCACATGTGGCAGGAATTGTTATTGCAGCACGTGTGCATTGCAGGCCTTCTGCCTCGTTGGTTTTGGTACTTACTGTACCAGGGCAGGCGTAATGGAGTACCTTGTTGTCTACCGGTGCAACTGTCTGCACCACTGTCTTCTTCGGCTTACCCGTCTTGCCGTCATGTAAGGACTGACCCATTGTGCTGCTGGACGAACTATAACTTTTACTCACAGGTGCAACGCCCAGTGCACGGGCGTCCGCATCGCCTACGCGGGCGGGTGCAGCGGTGCGGCGCAGGCTGCCGGCGTGGCGTGCAACTGCACGGCGGTCAAGGGCAAGCCCGTGTGCGGCGTGGACGGCGTGACATACGCCAACAGCTGCGCCGCGAAGTGCGCCAGGGTGCGCATCAGCTACCGTGGCCAGTGCTACAACGTCAGTGAGTAGGGCGGGTGCTGTGGGGAGGACTTTTACGCGTAGTCTGTGGGGAGCCACTTGGGACCAGGGGGGCCTAAACTCTTCGGGCAACCGGTTGGTGAGAGAGGACCATTGAGACGCATTGAAACGCTGCCGTGGTCCACACAGGAAGGGGAGTGGTTCTCTCGGGATGGAGCCCGTCACGGTTGTGCGGTTCGTGATGCACGCTTGAATGGCTCCTCACCTAGGCTTCCCCTGCTTGTCCACACCGCTGCAGCCGGCTGCCTGACCGTCAAGTGCGGCGGCCCCGATGACTTCCACTGCGGCTACAACGGCCAGGAGTTCAGGTGCGTTGTACTATATATGCACACGTGGTGTTATCCGACATGGGCAGCTTTGCAAGCACTGCTACACAAGCGGGCCCGTGCCCAACGTGCTGCCGTACCATGGTGCAAGCTCTTACATCGATCCTGCACGACCCTGCACGTGTCCGTGCCTGTGCCCGCAGGACGGAGTGCGACGCCCGCTGCACGGGCGTGTCGTACGTCAAGGGGCGCTGCCAGGACCAGCCCAACTGTAACTGCCCGCGCGTGGTTGGCCCCGACGTGTGCGGCACGGACGGCCGCTTTTACAGGAGCGAGTGCGAGGCGGCCTGCGCGGGCGCGGAGACACAGGAGGACAGGAAGGCGTGCAAGCGCAAGGGAAAGGCGAGTGTGCCGGACGCCGTACCGTTGCCGTACACAGCGAGTGACCGCCCTGGCTGCCACGTACACGCTACCAGCAATGCGCGGCAATGCCGGCTGAAAAGACGTCAAGCCTCCTCTGCAGGCAGGGTACGGCACAGCGGACGCGCTTAGGGGTTGGCGCCCCTAGCCAAAGTGCGTGGCGGGCGACCCTTGACTTGCCACCGGTCGGGCTGAACGGCGGCCTTGGTGCGTGTGCACGGCGTGCTGCTGTACTGCAGGTGGCCGCCGAGGACTGCAAGGAGTGCGACGATGACCCCCTGGAGCCCGTGTGCGGCGTGGACGGCATCACGTACGGCAACACATGCCTGGCCGGGTGCTCCCAGGTCAAGGTGGCGGCGGACGGCGAGTGCCCCAAGGGCAAGGTACGTCCCAAGCAACAAGCAGACCGGGAAGCAGAAGCACAGCAGGCTGCCTGTGCGTGTCCTGCGCGTCCACAACGAATGAAGTCGACCAGGGGAACAGTCGGCCAACAGCTTTGTCGGCTGTGCCTTGGCGTGGCTTTCGGAATGAGGCGAGCGTTGCTGCTGCCGAGTTCACCCGGCTCGGTGGTGGGGAACAAGACGACCGTGTGCGCAGTGTTATGAACTGCATGCTGGTTTGCTCCTTGTGCAGGTGGGCGCTGACCAGTGCAAGGACTGTGAGGGCAAGCCGCTGGACGCTGTGTGCGGCGCGGACGGCATCACGTATGGCAACGAGTGCCTGGCGATGTGCAGCAGTGTGCAGGTGGTGTCGCAGGGCGAGTGCTCCGACTGAAGCAATGAACAGGAACGAGGGGCCGTTCTCCGTTGCTGGCAGGTGCATCGTTTGGTGTATGCGCATGTGACGCTACGGCTTGCAGAACTGGGCAGCAGGCAGGTGTGTTGGCGTGGGGCATTGTCGTTCCTGGGGTTGGAGCACCTAAGCCGCTGAGGAGTAGCTCTACTGGTGACACAGGTTAGCACTGTGAAAAGAGTTACACAGGTTGGCTGCAAAGATCATGGCCGCTGTGGGATGAGCTGCATTAGCGGCGTGTAACATATATCGTTTGGATTACGGACAAAGCGCTTGGATGCACGGGCTATTCATTCTGCTATGGGACGTACGGTACGTTTTCCGGCTAACACGAACCCCTCCCCAGTCCCCACGCATGTGCGCGTGCTCAGGGGCAGGGGAGACCCCTGCTGAGGGGCTTATCCTCGGCCAGCTAGGGATGGTGCTGCACGGCAGGTTGTGCCTCATAGTCTCGTGCGCGGATGCCTCCACAGCTGTATGCGTGTCGGTGCAGGTTGGCTGCCTGTGTACACAGTTGTATGCGTGTGGGTGCAGGTCGGCTGCCTGTGTATGTTACAGTTACACTTAGTTTATGTGGGGCTGAATGCACGCAGAACTGGCCCAGGGGCTGGACTGGCCTGTGGCGTTGCCCGTCATCGATGGAACCGTGCTGGAGTTATGTCATGTCAAGGTGCACGTCACAGTGTGCCCCAGCCCTCTTGCCTTGGCTCCTTGGGTCAGGAAAGAACCCCCTGAGCTCCTGTAGCTTTTGTTACCTTGCTAGCTCCCTCTGCTTCAGGTGTTTGGTCCATGTTGACGTACATTTGCTTAACAATCACGTGGTAACTGTCTTGGACCACAATCAGTATATGGCCGCTGCTGCCACCTCCATGTTTCCCTAATTTGGTCTCAAGTGCCTCGGTACTCCTGCGCCGCACCCTGCCTGCCTGCCTGACACTGCGGTCAGAGCGGAGCTGCGGGCAGGCTGAAAGCTGTGGAGGGTTGCGTGTACCAGCTGACCAGGAAGCCTCGTGCGTATGGGGAGAGCACGGGAGAAGGCAACCTGCTGGGTGCGCCCTTATGCCTGCTCCTGCAACCTTGTGTCCAAGCGCTGACGCTTGGCTACGATGCTCAAGATCCTGTTCGTGGATACTGAAATGTTCACACGTTCCTCCAGGTTCCTCAGGAGCTTCGCGCAAGTTGCGCACCGTCATGTGCACAACACATGCCTACTCGCGTCCGCGGGTTATATGACAACACGGAGCTCGGCGCGACAACTTGTGCAAGTGCAGTGCATTATGATACTTACATGTGTCAAAGGCTGTGCTACACTTGGTTACTACAATTTGGCATACGGAAAAGGTCGGAAAGGCTGACGAGGATGTAGCCGCCGGCACGTTGTATGCCTCGGGAAGCCCGCAACCAGCCCGAGCTTAAAGTCCTTCCTCATCATAATCCAGTAAGCTATGCTTTATGTTATCCCATAGGTAGAAACCATCGGAGCCGTTGGACGACCCATTTGTTTTTCGACGGTTGTCGGTTGTGTTTGTCAGGAGCGCCCGAGGCAATGTGAGCGCATCGAGGCTGCCTAGGCAGTGAATACGAGGCAATGTGACTCGAGGCAAGGTCACATCTACCTGTTGCGCCTACCTGCCTATAAAAGCAGCGCACCATGGCCCTTTCAACCCAACTCTGTACCGGCAGCCACGCTGGTGGCCACTGGAATCATATTGTCCTTCCGCTGTATCGCTTGTTACAGCTTCAACGACCTGTTGGAGCCCTGCAAGGCGTCTGTGCCGAGGCCGTGCGGACCCCCCAGCCTTTCAGCATCGCCGTGCGACAACACAACCGCCGCAGCCTGCCTAACGGTAGCTCAGCGCTACCAACATGGCCCCGCGAGGTCGGGGGCACGGGCCGAGTGCCGCTGCGCTCGCAGCAGGCCTAGCAGTGCTTCTGGCGTCGACATCTGGCGCAGCTGCCACATCGTGCTGGAACGGTTGTCAAGGCCAAAACTTTGAGCCAGTCTGTAAGTCGGCCTGCAAATCCGCAATGCAGCCGCTTTGTATTGTTGAAGGAAGCTACCACACCGACGCCAGCCCAGAGGGCCTATCCTGCTGGCCACCCTGTTTCACCCTGTTCTGGCCGCTCAACTGCCTCTGCCTGCAGGTTGCGACGGCCGCATGTGGTACAACGCGTGCTACATGATGTGCGAGCGTCCTGGCGAGACCAACTACGCTCAGTGCCCTCCCAGCCCCTCCCCGCCGCCCTCGCCGGTGGTGTCCTCCCCTCCCCCTCCCCCCGCCTGCGAACCCGAGAGCTACCCCTACAAGACAATCACCAAGGACAACAGCGCCGACTGCCGCACCTACATCCTCTTTGATGTGGACGCCGGTAGGTGCCTGCGCTGCTCTGCACGGCCTGTGAGCCTCTCCGTGTTGCTGCTTGCCTGCCCCGCCTTACCGACGCACTCGCACGTCCAATTGGCCTGACCCACATCGCTCCAAAGCGCAGAACGCCATACTGACATACTCCTGTTTCCCTCCACTTCCTCCTGTCCACAGGCTGCCTGCCCAACTACGACTCCGCCAAGCACTTCTGCGCCAACCGCGGGTGGGAGCTGGCGCCATGGGATGACGAGGCCAGCAAGGGTGAGCGGTACACCTTTGGGCATGTGTTCGCTGCATGGCGTACGCTTCAGCCTCCTTTTCCTCGTCGTCTCCATGCTGTTTGCCATCTGGGTCAGCGCATAACACGCCGTCAACACCTGTTGCTCGCTGCTCCCGTTCCACCGCGCGGTCCCCAGCGTACCATGCAAACTGCTGATACTCTGTGACGCCAATGATGCTCTTTGGCCCCTTCCCCCGCCCCGCTTCTGCAGGCGCCCTGAACCACCTGTGCGCCGGCAACCGCTTCACGTGCTGGGCGGGCGGCCAGGTGCCTCCCGGCCTGTGCCCCCTGATCGACGCCAACGGCCACTTGCAGTTCCAGGGGTGCCATCAGCATGTGCGCTTTGTGTGCCGCACCAAGGGTGAGCAAGCAGTTTTAGTACCGTACGCTTGACCGCATGACCCTGTGGCGCATACACGGGACTGTGCCTCCCCCAGTCATACCGTACGCTTGCTTGTCATATGTCCTGCCAACTGTTACTTGGGCAAGGCTACCCTGTTTAACTCCTTACTGGCCTCTGTTTGATGCAGAGAGCAAGTGTCCTCCGCCTCCGCCGTCGCACCCATCTCCTCCCCCGCCGTCGCCTCAGCCGCCCAAGAGTAAGTCCGGACGGGCTTTGCTCCTAGTTGTGGTTTGCGTTGGGTGTCTTTCTAGTGGCCTTAGAGTCTCATGCTCTTCCACAGTTTTGCTGCGTCCTTCGTGGTGTGAGCCCTTTGGATTCCATGGTTTCCACCGCCACTGCTCACCCTCTCCCGCAGGCTGCTACGACAAGTGCGTTGAGGAGAACCCCTGGTGCCAGACCGACAACAAGAAGTGGTGCGACGGCAACGGCAACCCCTACAAGGACTACTGCAGTGCCAAGTGCGCCTGCGATCACCCAGTCGAGTGCTCCAGCCCGCCACCTCCTCCCTCCCCTCGGCCTCCCAGCCCCCAGCCACCCAGCCCTCAGCCACCCAGCCCGCAGCCGCCCAGCCCGCAGCCTCCCTCTCCTCGCCCTCCCAGCCCGCAGCCGCCCAGCCCGCAGCCACCCAAGAGTGAGTGACAGAGCCTCTAGGAATTCCATATGGCCGTTTTCACCGGGCGTCACTTGACCCGCTAGTATGTCAGACTGTGTTACTCCATCACAACTATCTCGCAAGCCCTTGAGCGTGCTGTTGAAACGCAGTAATTGTCTGGACGTTACCTCCAACCTATTGCGCAGGCTGCTACGACAGGTGTGTTGAGGAGAACCCCTGGTGCCAGACCGACAACAAGAAGTGGTGCGACGGCAACGGCAATCCCTACAAGGACTATTGCAGTGCTAAGTGTGCTTGCGAGCACCCAGTCGAGTGCTCCAGCCCGCCTCCTCCTCCCTCCCCTCAGCCTCCGTCCCCTCGCCCTCCCAGCCCCCAGCCGCCCAGCCCGCAGCCGCCCAGCCCTCAACCTCCGTCTCCTCAGCCTCCCTCACCTCGCCCTCCCAGCCCGCAGCCGCCCAGCCCCCAGCCTCCCAAGAGTGAGTACGGCTGTGATGCTACACCCAGCGTAGGGTTTCCGGAAGACCATCCACTTTGCTTTGGCCCCTGAAACCATCCAACCTGACTGACCTTCAATGCTAGTTGTCATGGCGATGAAACTCTGCTAACCTCTGCACCGTTCCAATTCCTGCCGCCCAGGCTGCTACGACAGGTGTGTTGAGGAGAACCCCTGGTGCCAGACCGACAACAAGAAGTGGTGCGACGGCAACGGCAACCCCTACAAGGACTACTGCAGTGCCAAGTGCGCTTGTGACCACCCAGTCGAGTGCTCCAGCCCGCCTCCTCCTCCCTCTCCTCAGCCTCCGTCCCCTCGCC
>VFQN01004595.1_pt1 | contig 18083 bp, 34 predicted proteins | sample 3512371 | NCBI WGS metagenome assembly VFQN01 (sample SAMN10412370, study PRJNA504923) | tailings metagenome | isolation source: Replicate 2 from Balatoc abandoned mine | place: Philippines: Itogon, Benguet | collected 2017-08-28 | reverse complement strand
CCAACCCTCCTTCTCCCCTGCCACCGTCCCCGTTGCCCCCCTCCCCTTTGCCGCCGCCCCCTCGGCCCCCGTCCCCGAAGCCCCCTGCCCCTCTGCCCCCGTCCCCACAGCCTCCTTCGCCTCTGCCCCCTTCTCCCCTCCCCCCTTCACCCGAGCCCCCTTCCCCTAAGCCGCCGTCTCCCCTCCCTCCATCCCCGGCACCCCCTTCGCCCTTGCCTCCTTCCCCCGCGCCCCCGTCGCCCCTGCCCCCATCTCCTGTGCCCCCCTCACCTGCCCCTCCCTCACCCCTACCACCCTCGCCTCAGCCCCCGAAGCCTCCTTCCCCTCTTCCCCCGTCGCCTCTGCCGCCCTCACCGCAGCCACCTAAGCCTCCTTCCCCTCTGCCCCCGTCACCCCTACCGCCATCTCCCAAACCTCCCTCCCCGCTGCCTCCCTCCCCTCTGCCCCCGTCCCCGTCCCCGCCCTCACCGCAGCCGCCATCACCTCTCCCACCATCTCCCCTCCCCCCGTCCCCTCTTCCTCCCTCACCTTTGCCGCCGTCTCCAGAGCCTCCGTCCCCGCTGCCACCTTCTCCTGCCCCGCCGTCGCCTCTGCCTCCCTCCCCATCCCCACCGTCGCCAAAGCCTCCCTCTCCTCTGCCCCCTTCACCATCTCCACCTTCACCCCTCCCGCCTAGCCCCGCGCCACCTAGCCCGCGGCCACCTAGCCCTCAGCCTCCCTCCCCATTGCCCCCCTCGCCATCTCCACCCTCGCCCCTTCCTCCTAGTCCCGCGCCGCCTAGCCCCAAGCCACCCAGCCCTCAGCCTCCGAGCCCGTTGCCGCCCTCCCCGTTGCCCCCATCCCCCGCTCCGCCGTACCCACCAAGTCCCTCACCCCCTTCCCCTCTGCCCCCGTCACCCGCCCCACCATACCCTCCAAGCCCGTCGCCCCCCTCGCCACTGCCCCCGTCGCCAACACCACCGGCATACCCTGGTGCTCCCCCCCTCCATCCTCCCTCACCCGTTCCTCCCAGCCCTCTACCGCCATCACCGCTGCCCCCGTCTCCCTCACCGCCATCTCCCGCCCCTCCTAGCCCCAACCCTCCATCTCCCCTGCCTCCTTCCCCAGCGCCTCCCAGCCCTCGACCGCCCTCACCAGCGCCTCCCAGCCCTCAACCGCCCTCTCCAGCCCCTCCCAGCCCCCTGCCCCCGTCCCCTGCTCCACCCAGCCCTAATCCGCCTTCGCCCCACCCGCCCTCGCCCCGCCCGCCCTCCCCTCTGCCGCCCTCGCCTGCCCCTAGTGAGCCCGCCGAGCCCCTCATGCCCAATGCCCAGCCTCCCCGGTCTCCCGCCCTCCCGAACCTTCCCCCGTCTCCGCCCACCTTCCAGGTACGGTGCCACGTGCCCACTTCCCCTAATCCAGCGGCATCAACACCAAACGCTCACCACTGTTACACCTGCACCTCCGTGCCGTGCACCGCGGAAAACGCTTTCATGTGGTTCTCGGTGTCATGTCAAGTAGTGCGCCGGCCGGCTGTGCTGACCACGTGGTTGTCGTTGCCATCACCCTGTAGATCCACAAGTGCAAGGTGGGTACCCGCGGCCAGCCGTACGTCCTGGACAACCTGTACGTCACCGCCGAGGCTGCCAACTACACCACCTACTGCCTCATGGCCCGGACGCGGTGGTGCAACCCCAATGCTGGTGAGCGCGTGCACCCGCCCGTGCATGGTGCTGCAGCTCTGGTCTCGGCACATGCCGCTGGCTTCCGCTCCACTGCTACAGGAGCAGCTTGTATGGGGCCGTGGACGTACCTTCTTCCCAAGGCGCGCCGTTGTGCGTCGTATGATGATTCGGTCCCGTCCCCTTCCCTGCCTTCCCGCAGAGTGCTGCCCTGAGAACACCGCCGCGGCGTTCACCAAGCTGGAGGCTGTCATCTGTGAGTTACAGGCAAAGGGCACACACAAGCGCAGGGGCACTGAGGTGCATCGGCAACCTCCACGCGCACCGCTCCCCGCAGCCATGCAACCTTGGGTGTAATACGCCTGCCACCGCACCTTGGTCCTGCACATGCTCCTCACCCCTACCTGCTGTCATCACCCACCCTTTCCCCCACCCCTTCCCCCACCAGCCCCCGGCTGCCGCTACAAGGTCAACGACCTGACCATCAACGGCGAGACCAAGGCGCTGAGCACCACCGGCTACCCCACCTTCCAGGCGGCCGCCTTCAAGTACACCAACGTGCGGCTGTCCGAGGTGGACGGCGCCGTCTTCTGCTTCAACGCCTACCACGAGTGCAGGGAGCTGGACGTGCTGGCGCTCAACGGCCGACTGCAGTTCTCCGTGTTCAACAAGGACCACAGGTGGGGGCGTGCGGGCTCCGGGGGCGCTTGCGTTGCGGGGGGGGGGGGGGGGTGGGGGGGGTGTTCACGGCGAACGGAAAAACCTGGGTGCGTCCGGTTGACCATCCGGGTACACTGGTTGTGAATCTGATTGTGCAGGCCAGTGCTTCAAAGAAGACACTTCGCTGACGCGCCGTTCCCCTGGTGTGTGTGCCTTGCAGCTGCTGTCCCGCTTTCTGGCTGTGGACAACTTAAGGCCAACGTTGAAACCATCTCTTCAATCTCCAAGCAGGCGGCGCACTCCACATAGCACGAGTACTAAATGCTAGTTGTTAGGGAGCGTAAACTAGTGAGGGTAGGTCTAGGCGTTGACAGGTTGTCCTGAGCGCAGTGCGGATTGTGTTGCCATTGATAAGGCTTGCTGATGCTGTTGAGGTTGTAGATTGCGCTCTGGCATGGATGTGGCCACACGTATTTGTGTACACGCAGGCGTACACCAATTGAGTACTGTTTTCGCAGCAGTGTTTGCCGTACAGTGCGCTGGCTGACCGGTCATACTAGCTCTCATGCATGTGCATAGCCCATAGATGTACATACACCCATGCGCGCAACTCGCGCGTCGCACGCCTCCCGCGTGACAGCTGGTAATTGCTCCCATTTGGAGTTGGGCCCTTCCTGCTGCTAGGTCTTGCTATTATTCGCTGAGGTTAGCAGCTGACTGTTAGTGGATATGAACCGTTCGTATGACCACTTTAGAGCATTGTGCTATTGTCCCTTTAGAGCATTGTGTAATTGTCCCACAGTCGCCATGTAAGTCTTACGCTCGTGATGACCGCACTACCGGTGTGCCTGAACGTGCCTACCAGGCACCTCCGACCTCTCCCGGTCGTGTACCGGACTATCGGTGTGCATGAACAAAGCTCAAAGAAGGTGATAAGATGAGAACCTGAACTGACAAATGATTTACGGCAACAACAGGTCCATCCCCGCTTCAATGGGCTTAGCGTCCATCCTTGCGTTGCCGCAGTCAGTCAGCTGTCAGAAGTACCCGCAGCTGCGGCAGCCATGCAGTACCGGTATTCAGTTCAGTCGTTACACGTGGCAGGTGTAACTTCCCATACGAGCCGTTGATCCCAAGGGATACCACCAAGTATGGGTACGAAGGTTCCGTTACAAACCCACTGGCAACTGCTTTGCAGTACAGCAACAACAAAAAATCACCTACACCTACGAGTACATCTTCAAGCTGTGCTCTTGAAGCTTATCGCACGGCCTTTCCCGTACCGCCCAAGGGACATGACCGTACTCCTTTTTTTTTAAGCCACGCTACGGTACCGGACACGCAAACGTCTCCCAATCATTCATCACCCTCCGTACCTCCGCCCGGGCCCCTCCCTCTCCCTCTACCACTCTCCCTCCCTGCCCCTCCGCCCCGCAACCACGCCCTGGGCGCACAGTGCCACAACATCAACAGGTCCGCCAACACGTCCCCATCCTGCCCAGCCCCGCCCCCTCACTCCCCCTCCCCCCACGACGCCCCACTTTCACCCCGCCACCCCCCGCCTCCCCCACCCCCGCATCCCCACGCCCCCGCAGCCGGCGGCAGTCAGAAGGCCCCCAGCGCCCCAGCCACACGCTTCTGGATCGTCCGCTCTGCCGCCTTCTCCGCAGCTCCCAGGGCCGCACTCGCAGTGGTGGCCACCCCGTGCGTCACCGTGTCCGCGGCCCTGTGCGCCACCTCGCCCACGCTGGCGCCCGCCTTGGCCGCCACCTCACCCACGCTCCCAGCGGCCATGACCGCCGGCGCCACCACCACTGCAGCCGCCTGGGCAGCGGGCACTGCGGAGCGAGGGCCACGGAGCATGGGGCAGCATGGGGCAAGGTGGGGTGGTGAGATTGGGCTTGGGCCGGTGTGCGGGTGTGGGGTGGGCCGGGGACACGGGACAGCTTAAGACAGTGTCCAGCACGGAGACCTTTTGAAGTGGCTTCAGCGGCGGTGACACCATGACAGCTCGACCGCATTACGGTAGGATGATCATGTTTTGTCATTACTCATGGTTTCCAGACCCGTACCTTTGACCCGGCGGACGAGACGGTCCACCCGCCACCACGGCCGCCGGCGCTCCCTCATCTCAGCCTCCGCCGCCGCCGCCGTAGCTGCCTCCTCCTCCGCCCGCCGCTCCGCCTCCGCCGCCGCCTCCGCCGCCTCCCTCGCCGCCCGCGCGGCCCTCCCCTCGCCCCGCCTCCAGAACGCCAGCCGCCCCCACCCCCGCCGCCGCACCGGCTCCGCAACCGCCACAACTGCCTCGCCGTGCTCAGTGGAGGCGGCGGTCTCCTTGGCGGCAGCGACGCCGGCGGCGATGCTGCCGGTGCGGCGGGCGGCGCGGCCGGCGGCGGCGGTGGCTGCGCCCACGCGGCCCTGCAGGTGCTTGGCGGCGGCGACCAGGGGCCCCAGCGGCCCCAGCTGCTCGGCGGTGGTGCGGTCCAGGAGGGAGCCCGCGGCGATCATCAGACCCGTGGCGCTGCCTGGGGCGAACAAGCGCAGTGCACCTCGTTCTGATGGGATGTTATATTGTGGCGAGGGTCGGGGACAGGACTGCAGGACACACACGGTGTTGCTTTCGGTGCATGCCAACGGTGGTCAGTGAAGGTGCTCATGTGCGGGCCCGTCCTTGCTTCGGTGTCATGTCGTGGCGCGCCAGCCCTGCGCCACGGCCTTGCGCCAACGAACGCTGTGGCCATCGGTCATACCCACATCACTCAAAGTCAATCCCTGAAACCCAACAATGCAGTTAGTGCACCAAGCCCCGCCGGGTGCACCCTCTTCACCACCAGCCCACCTGCCCACAGCGCCATCTTTGCCGTACGCCGTACCGCGCCCGCCAGGCGCCATCCCAGCGGCGGCTTGAGCGCGTGGAAGGCCGCGCCGTGCAGCGCGCTGTTGTAGTCGATGAGCGCCTGGCTGAGGCCCGAGCTGGTGGCGCTGGGGGTGGAGTTGGCGGCCATGGCCAGCTGCGGGGCGGCCAGGGTCAGGGGGTTTTACCAGCAAGTATCTGCCGCTTGTTCCTGCTCCCCTAACCCACGGTCAGCAGGTTAAGAGCGCTGACTGTTGGTTGGACGGGGGGCAATGCCCTGTCGGCTTGTGGACACCACTGACACGCGGGCAAGCGCATTTGCGCCCCTACGTGCCTGCCGCCCGGCCCCGGTTACCCAACACCAGCCCCCACCCACCTGCATGACGTGGCGCCACCTGGGCTTGCGGTCCGCCTCGTACCTCCTCAGCGCCTCCTTGTTGAGGCCGTACCGCTGCACGTGCCAGCCCAGTACGGCAGCGTCCTCCAGGGCCTGCCGTACAGGGGCAGCACACCGGATAACTGCACCACTTTACCAGCCTTCCCAACGCAGGCCATATGTCGCGACCACCTTCATGCCCACCACGTGCCTCCACTCCCTGCTATACCACCCACTACGCAAGATAACGCCGCTTATCTGCCCCTTCCCTGCTCCTTCCCCTCTCCGCCTTTCCAGCTTGCACCACACGCCCGCCCGCCCGTCTACACCGTCTACCTTCTCTTCCCTTTACCTCCACCCCACCTGGTTCTCCTCCTGGCTGGAGGGCCGCATGGGGTGCGCCGCCTCCCCCAGGATGACCACCCGGCCCCGGCCCAGGCCCGAGGGCAGGTCCTTGGCGCGCCGCACCCACACGCCCGCCTCCACCACGGCGCTGGGGCGGGTAGAGCGCAGCATGGCGCGCACCTCGGGGGGGAAGCCAGCAAACAGCACGTACAGCTTCTGCGCCAGGTGAGGGACGGGTTGGGGTGGCAGGCGTTGGAGCGAGACTTAGGTCAAGGTGCCCATGACGTAAATTTGTCGCAAATGGTGCCTGTGGCCTGCTTCCGTATTCTCATGCATGCTTGGTCTCAAGCCTGCATGCATGTATACTCCATAGAATATGATGCATTGGGCCGATCCTGGAGTCTGGACACCGCAGACGGCTCATACCACTGCCTGCACACAGCCCTGCTGCTTGGCTGGTGGCCGCCGCGCCCACCTGCAGCACGTCCCCCGTGCCCCGCGCGTCCTCGTCCCCCGCCTCCTCCCCCTCGCTGCCGCCGCCCTCCTCCTCGCCCTCACTGGCCAGGTCCTCACTGCCCAGGTAGCTGACCTCCGCCGCCGCGTCCAAGCCCCCCTTGTCCAACTCTGCCAAGTCATGCTGCTGCTGCTGCGGCCTGTAGCCCATGGCGCTCTCCCCCGCGGGCTCCTCTGCGGCGGCTCCATGGCCCCCGAGGAACAGGCGGCGGGCGGTGTCCTCGCCTTGGGCGGGCGGGCGGCGGGGCAGCGTGGCGGGGCCGGCGGCGGCGGAGCCGCGGGTGCCCAGCCTGCGTGGTGGCGAGGTGCAAGGTGGGAGAGGAGAGGTGGCGCGGGTAGCGAGGTGAGGAGAGCGAGTGGGAGAAAGACTCGGTGCCCGAATTGCCACTGCGGCGCAAGGCGGTTGTGAGTGGTTAGTAGAGTCGGTAGCAGGCGAGGAATGCTAATCCACGCATGCGCGGGCCGTGTGTCGGTCTTGCCGATAGTGGTTCAGGGAAAGTCGGGGTCATTTCTCAGCGGATGCACACAAACCCTTGTGTACTGGCGGTGTGCGCTTGCACGTCAGGCTCGTGTACTCGCCTGGTGTCGATGGACACGTCGGGCAGCGGCCGTACGCTGGCGCTGTGGCTGAAGCAGGAGGGCGTGCGGGAGGGGGCGGGGGCGGCCTCCACGCGCCGGGTGGTGGTGTTGTACCTGGGCGGGCAGGGCAAGCGTGAGGGTTCAGGGACGTGCGGCATACGGAAAGGTGCTATAGAAAGAGCAGCACCAGTAGCGTACCGCATTACTTTGCTTTTCGAGGCTCTACTTGCAGCCCCACAAGCTTGCAACTTGCACTTTCCCACGCCTGTCCAAAGGCTAGGTAGGGCCCTGCCTCCCAAACGCCCACCTAACGCCCGTACAGGGCCCCTGCCCCTGCCCCCGCCCCCCGCCCACCCCCCTTCCCGCGCCTACCTGAATCCCAGCGTGCGCAGGTCCCCGTCTGTGACCACCGCCTCCCACGCCACGTCGCCCCCCGCCAGGCTGTGGCTTAGGAAGGTGCGGCCGGGGGACAGCCACACGGCGTTGAAGTCCAGCGGCAGGGAGGGCACGTCGTCGCCGGGCAGCCGGCCCAGCCACTTGACCACACCCTGGCGTGAGGGGGTCGCGGGTAGGGGCAGACGCATGCGCACGTGCAGGCGTGTTTCATCAACAGCGGTGCATGCGAACATTTTATGGAGGGTGCCCTGCAGATTACTACTTGGGTGCACTGTAGCACATGGTGCTTACTCAGTCCACTTGCCCAATATCACGGAAAGGAGCATCCCTCCGGCAGCCCTATGCTACCTACCCAATGCCAAGTGCTGACACGGGGGCTCTTACCTCATTACCCTCATACGTGAGCAACAGCAGGTAACATGGCATGGACCGAGTCCTTCTTGCCCAAGGCCACTTACGTCGTACACGGGGTCTCCGTCCCGCACCACCCTCCTCCGCACGTCGCTGAACGGCCCATCGCACGCCACCAGGAACTGGGAGCGCACGGCGGCGGGGAAGGCCGGAGCTGCGGTTGTGCCGTGGGGAGACGCGGCGGCGGCGGCGGCGTTGGCGGTTGGGCTGCCGTTGGCGGTTGCATACGACAGGGTGGGTGCCGAGCGCCTGCAGAGAGTTGGCGTAGGTGCATGCGGGTGCGGCGGAAGGGAATTGGTCAAGCCGCCACGGGTTGGGTGCGGGACTGAACCAAGGTGCGGGTTGACGGGAAAGGAAGCCTTGCGTGGCATGCCATGGTCGGGGGTGCTAGAACGTCGTAGGAGTATGAGAGCAGCGTGCCAGCCCAAGCTAAGGTGGGCATGCTTGTGGGAGGCCATTGGGAGGCCCACTGACGCATGCCGGTCCGTACACCCGTGCTGTACCTGAAGGCTATGTACGTCGCGTCGTCCCGCTCGCGGTGTCCCATGTATTGCGCACCGTACTGTACGGTGCCGGGAGGCAGCAGGGACAGGAGCACCTGGGGGAGGCGGAGGGTACAGCATGCGGGGAGAGGGCAAAGCGAGGAAGGGGCACTTGTCACCCAGTAGAGGGCACAGGAAAGCACCAGCCAGCAGGTCACAAGTACGAATGGGCTCCCGAACGGGCAGCTCAACCTGCCAATACCCGAAGTCACACGCACGCACGAGGCCCCTGCTGCCCTGCATCAACCCGTTTCAACAACTGTTACCCGGCGTCATGGCAGTAAGGTCACGATGCTAATCCTGTTAGCAACTGACTATGCTGCAATGCTGTTCCTCAACTGTACGCACCTGCTCCAGCTCATACCACCCGATGGTGATGTACGGCTCCCCGAAGCGCTGCAGCGCACGTGTGCCGCCCTCCTCCAGCCGCGTGATGAGGCTGCCTGCCGTATGCAGGAAGGTGGGGCGAGGACGGCGTTGCAAACATCACACACAGGTTTGTGCAGTGAGTCCACAGCAGCTGTACCAGAGCAGGAAGAGCGGAAGGCCTGTGCAGCGGGTAGCTAGGGCGGGGGACGACATTGTAGGCGTTGATGCGGTCAGGAACCACCGGTGTGGCCAGTCTTATAGACCGAGGGAAGGGAACAGCGTACTCGGTGCAGGGTCACGGTCGCAAACACCGGCCCAGCCACCATGCCGCAGCCACCATGCCGCAGCTACCATGCCGCAGCCTTGCTTCACGTGCAGCATTTCTAGCGAGGCGAAAAGGCCCATCTCCAGAGTTGTCTGATGCTCAACTTGGCCACGCATGATAGGATACCGGTATCCCCTCGTTCGTACCGGTGCTATGCATGCGAACACGCCACTCTCTACATACGCCCCGGCCTAGCAGCACACGGCGCACAGCCGGTACCGTCGCAATCCCCGGTGCCTCTGCCTATGAAAGGGACGAACGGAGTTGGCAAGGGAGGGCCGCCACAGCTATGACGGCAGGACATAGGATTACGATTAGAGGTGTCCGTGGCAAGCGGTACAGTGCGGTTCAAACCGCATTTGGCCGCCTCATGGCACACCTACTCTGATTCCTGTGTCCGGGCGCCATCGCTGTGGGGACCCTCTCCTGCCAACGCCGCTCGTCCCTTCCAGGCAGGCAGAGAAACCGACCAGGCGCCTTTTCTGCAGTACTCCGTTCTGGGAAGTTAACCACTCGACCTGTTATGCCGGTCCCCGCCCCAGCGAGCTCCACCTCGTCGGTGTGCTTGAGCCAAATGTACCGGACACAGCCCGAGAGCTCGTAGCAATTGGACATACCGGTACCGGTATCGGTACCCTTAACTCCCACACGCCACACCGTGGGCACCGTGCGTGGCTCCGACCTCTGACCGCTAACGCCTCTGACTGAACCCCTGCGCACCCTACCGTCCGTGTCGTGTATTAGCACGGGCCGCGCCCTCAGGCCGTTGCGCAGCAGCGCCCGGTGCAGCTGCGGGTGGATGGCGGCGGCGGCGCGCATGCCGTTGGGCTCCAGCCGGCAGTAGCTGCCGTACTTGGGGCGGCGGGTGCCGGCGGGTGGAGGGCGGCGGTCGAACACCTGGCGGGCGGCAACGGGACCGAGTAAAGTACGGTGTGAGAGGGAAGTACGGCAAGCCGTATGGCAGTGGCACACGCGCTCATCAGCATCGCAACCGCCTCCGCGTGTTGCCTGTGCACAATATACTCTGCGTTCAGGAGGCGTACCTTGACTCGCAGTCGTGGGTTGACGCGCTTCAGCGCCAGGGCCGTTGCCAGCCCCGTAACGCCCGCGCCCACCACCGCCACGTCCAGGTCCAGATCGGGCTTGGCGCCGCCGCCCGCGCCGCCGGCGGCGCCGAAGGAGCCGAACAGCGCACCGCTGGCGTAAGGCGCGCCGGCGGCGCTGCTCGCGCGGCTCTGGGCGATGCCGCCGGCAGTGGCGGCGGCGGCGGACGACGGCGGCGGGCGCGTGCTTGGTGGAGCTGGCGGGGAGGCGCCTGCTGAAGCAGGTGCGCTGAAGGGTGTGGGCAGGGCGGTGTCGGTTGAGGGGCGGTTGGGGTGCGGCTGGTCATGGTGGCGGGGCTTGGCGTGACGCTGGTCGTCGCCAACAGGGGCCGGGACGGCGGCGGCGGCGGAGGCCATCGGGGGTGGCTGTGCAGGGGAGGCGGGTGGGGAGGGCTGGTGGTATTGCTGCTGCTGTTGTTGCTGCTGCTGGTGGGGTGCAGTGGTGGCGGCGGTGCGGGAGAGGGCGGCTGCCTCAGCGGTGGGAACGCGCCAGAGCTGCCGGCCGCTGGGGGTGGTGTGCAGCCTGGAGCCTGGTGGCTGCTGCTGGTCCTGTTGCTGCTGCTGTCCGCCTTCTGTGCTTAGTGGTACGCCTTGCGGACCTGCGAGGCCCGCTGGCGAAACGCTCGCGGCGTTTCCCCCAGGAGCCACCGGCGCGCCCTGCTGCTGTGTATTGTCAACAGCCTGGTCTTGCTGATTGCTTGGTGCACCACCGTCCTGCGGCCCACTGCTGGTTCCGGCAGCGGAGTCGGGCGGTCGTGGCTCGGCTGCGCCGCTGGAGGTGGGAGGAGCCTGCTTGCCTCGAGAAAACAGCCTGCGCATTACGCAAGCAGGCGCAATTGAAGGAGTCTGCAGCGAGCGGCAATGGACGCAGGGCGCGTTGGGATCGGCCGCGGGATACTATTGCGCAGCGTCCGAGGAGGGTCGAGTCCCTGATGGCTCGGCCGCGAGACCCAGACAACCGGTGAGGTCATGCTCCAATGCGAGAACCTCTTGGCTTATGTGTTGAAAATATGATATAGCCATGTAAAGCCTGAGAACAAGCCAACGGCAAAGGCGCAGGAAGCCGTGCCCAATGATGCCAGTTCAGGGACAGGAAGCGAGACATTGACCCCTGGGTCAGTCTGCACCCTGTATATTAATCCGTTGATCTACGCCGCATTAATGAGCTGATCTACTGAGTTTCCTTGCCTACCTGTACAAGCTATATGCATCTTCCAGTAAGCTCATCATGCCGGCATTTGCCCTGCGGCCTGCCCTGCGTGGTGTAACTGCTGTTTGCCGCAGAGAGGCACTGAGCGCGCGGTTTGCAAGTGATAGGTTGGGGATATATAGACCTGTGTCAGGCGTTAAGCACTGCAAGGCATGGGCCTTGTTGTTCCCGCGTCGGCGACTGCTTGCTATGCCAAGACCCTGGGTGGTATGTGACGGCCTGCTAGGCAATACTCACGTGGCCAATGCCGGAACGTGCGAGTCGTTGTTATATTAATTGGGAGCGCGCAGAGTTCACTGCTGGTGCTTACAGCACGGTACGCACGCACGGTGCTGCGGTGTGTGGCCGTGCGTACGGCAGCTAGGTCCTGGTATGATGGTGGGCCCAGATGGGTGCAAAGTGTCAAAGTTCGACATGGTGCACCCCGCTTGGCAGGGATACAGAGCAGCCCTCGGGAGATGCACCCTTGTCCTTGTCCTTGGCGTTCGCTTGCGTGCATCCAAGCAAGCATGCAATCTCAGATGGGTGGCGTTGCATGGCGTGCAATCATGTATCCGGGAAGGGAAAAGCCCCGTTTTCAGTCGAGTGCATGGTGCCTGCTTGCCACGCAGGAGAACTACCGTACCCTGCTGCTGCGTGAGGCTGCTACCAGCGGCGGCCTCCCCAGAGGCGTGATGTGCCTGTGCCCTCCCTCCACACGAGCTAGCAAGTCCCTCTCGCTCTATCTCCCCTGCCACAAGTCCAGGAGGCAGGAGGTGCGTATACTAGCGCGCTTGCAAAGCGCTTGCCTTGACTGCTGCAGGACGCCTTAAACAAAGATGGGATGCGACTCAACAGACATGCATCCTCGCTGGCGCAAAACAGCTTCGCTGGCGCAGGTGCAACGGTGAGCCAACCGTACCTGAATAATGCCGTAACTGACCCATGGGACTGGCTGCTTACGAGGCTTGTCAGACGTGGCCTTGCAAATGAGGAACCTCCTTGTGTAGGTGCACAGATTTAATATTGCACTGAAACATTATTCACGTGTAGCATACCCGCTGGAATGGAACAAGCCACTCGGGTCTTCGCGCCCATCATAGCGCGGGGTCACCTCCTATCCGCAGCTGCAAGCAGCCTCTCATATGTTAACAGTATCACAGCATCCACACAATTGCTTTACAACACGCCCCTTCACAGCAGCGGCTGTAGTACACGACCCTTTCACTCGGACGGGGCCACATCGTCCCGCATTGCCGCTTTCGCTCGCCAGGCACGAGAGGGGGCGAGCCAATATGGTTCTCGCTTTATGGTGGGCGCGGCGGTGGGGGCGGCGGCGGCAGCGGCAGGGCTGATGGCGGTCACTAGCGGCACTACGAATGCAACGGCCAGGGAGCGCGAAAAGCAGCAGCAGGAACCACCAGTGCAGGCAGTCAAGGGTCAACCACCGGCAAAGGACGCAAGCGAAAGGTAACTGTGGGCCATTGACCGCCGTTCGTGATGCAATTCGCCTGCTGAGGAGTGCAGGTGTGGGTGTAGGTGCACCTGTCATACTGAGGCGAGGGCTGGGCTGTCTACCTCGTCCCCCGCGCTTTTCATCATGCTTGCTGCCTGCCCCTGCCCTCCGTAACATGATGCCCCGTCAGCCCCTGAGCTGCTGTGCACAACGGCATTCTCAGCGCTCTATCCGCCCCACGCCCGCATCCCGCAGGGGAACCGAAGCAGCAGATGAACGGGCGGCTGCAGCATCTGCGCAGCTCGCCGCGGCTGCTGCCAAGCCCCCAACACAAGCAAGCTGCCGCCGTGCGCCCCCTGCACCCCCCTGACACCAACCCCTACGCGCACCCCGACCCCAACCAGACACACGATGCCAGTGGTAAGAACACATGCACCTGGTACGTTAAGCGGGTGTGTGGGCAAGGATTGCATGGACCATCACGCTATCTTCAGGCCCGCGCGGAGTATGGCATTGCCCCTGGCCTAACCAGCAAGCAGCGAAGCAGGCTGCACAGGATGCCGCTCACAGCGATGACGGGAGTGGGTTGACGTGGCTCCTCCTGTCATGCCCTCTGATCACCGCAGGCCTGCCGCTGCTGCCCGCCGTCAAGACCGTCCCGCCCGCCGTGCCCCCGCCCTGCACACACACGGGGCCCATGCACTGGGTGCTGCACCTGGAGTCAACCACACGGGCGAGTGCCTGTAACCCGCGTTGTGCTGTGTGGCATACACTGTTGTACGGCGCGCGGCCGTTTCTACTGCGCTGCGCATGCAGAACGTGCTGCTTCCCGGGCGGGTGCGTGCATGAGTGTATAGCGGATGCGGTGCGGGATGTAGGCAAGTGAGCCTTATACGACACAAGACATACAGGAGTAGCAAGCAGAGGTATGCGAGGCGAGGCAAGCCCGGCGTGCATGCGTGCATTAGTGTATGTGCCGTACCTCGCTCGCCCTGCTTGCTTCCTGGACTGGCCGACGCTTGACGGGCACAAGGGCAGTGCTGCACGCGCAGGGGTTGCTTGCAGCAGCAGTGTAGCTAGTTGCCGACTGGCCGGCGGGTCTGGTTGGATCGGTCCCCTCGCTCGAGCTCGGAGGTGACGTACGGTCGGTATGCGCAGGTGCTGCCTGTGAGCCCCATGTACAAGTACGAGTACTGGCCGTACGACGGTACGGTGCCTGGGCCCATGGTCAGGTGCTGCGTGGGGGACGTGCTGGAGGTGGGTGGGTGGGTGCTGGTGGGTGCATGGTGCATGGCCGGCAGTGCGTCGAGACATGTTAGGGACTGACTTGCGTGCACGGCAGGTGCCACGAGGTCCCGCGTGGGCGACGTGCTGAGAGGTTGATAGTTGAGTGGATGGCCATAACAGCGGCGCGCCGGCACGTGCCCATGCAATTGGCGTGTCGTGCGTTTGTGGCACGTGTACCGAGGCGCCGTAGCGACCCGCAGCACGCTGACACGCGTCCGTGACTGGGACATCCTGTGCGGCCTATGGTACGAACTTCGTGTTCATTAATGTGCACGCCCCCGACCAAGGCCCATCACGCGTTCCAACCACCACAGCACCGCCGCCCCAATGCACCGCCCCCGCGCCATGTCCACCTACCGGTGCGTATCCCTTACCTTCCTCCCCGCTCCCCTGCCTCCTCCGCCCTCCCGCGCGACCACCCGTCTAACTACCTATAGGTGCACCACACCAACAACGACCGGGACGGCATCGGCCACAACATCGACTTCCACGCCGTCACAGGCCCGGGGGGCGGGGCCTCCGTGCTGTACGCGGAGGGCGGGGAAACGAAGGTACGTGCATGCCGTACAGTGCTCGAGTGCCATACGTACGTACCTTGATGCACGGTGGAAGGTGCGTGGCACCAGGTGGCACTGCATGGGCGGCGCTGCTGCAGGCAGGCTAGGAGGCACAGGGTGGCGAGGCAACGGTGGCTGCGTGCCGTTGAGAGGGACAGCAGTTGGTCACCGTACGTGCACCCCGCCAACGTACGGTGTGCATATGCAGGCATGCATGCAGGCGGTGCCTGCTTGGCCCGAGGCTCTACCCATTGCTACATGCAGCATAACTGTGACCTGCTGTGACAGCGATCACATCCGCTGTTGCTGCGAGCGTGTGTGTGCGCCTGCTGTCTACCCGCAGGTGGGCGTGTTCCGGCTGCTGGAGCCGGGGCTGTTCCTGTACCACTGCTCCGCCTTCCCCACGCCCACGCACATCGCCAACGGAATGTGGGTGACCGCCGCGAGGCCGGACCCATAGAACTTCCTGCACATGTTGCTGCAAATGGAAAGCACATGTTGCCTTTCCTTGGCATGCTCCTGTCATAGTGCGCAAGACGCAGCAGCATATATGCTGGATGAGCACGTCGTATGCTGCACGTCAGGGCCCTGAACCGCTACAACGGCCCTCTGCTCCGGCAACCCCGCCCGTGCAGGTACGGCGTCATCCTGGTGGAGCCGCCCGGCGGCCTGCCCCCCGTGGACAGGGAGTACTGCGTGGTGCAGGCGGAGGTGTACGCGGAGGAGGGCGAGGTGCGTGGGCATGTGTGTGTTAACACACAGGTGGTGGCGCAGGCAGATGAGGGCGAGATGCGTGGGCGTGTGTATTCAGGCCTGGGTCTGTGCAACCCCGATGTGGTACGAGCGATGCCGCCTTCGGGCCCCTCCATCCGCTCCCTGCCTCCTGCCCCCGCCCCCTGCCCCATCCGCACAGGCCAAGGGCGCAAGGCCCTACGCATTAAAGGAGCACAGTTTGCTATTACACCCTGCACTTTATCACCCTTTGGGCATACATTGCTGAAAGGCTTTGCGCCCTCCCCCGTCCCACCCGTCCCCTGCCCCACACGCCCCCAGACCAAGGGGCTGCTGGAGCACAGCTTCACTGCCGGGCTGGACGAGCGGCCGATGCTGGTGGTGTTCAACGGGGCGGAGGGGGCGCTCACGGAGAGGGGGCCGCTGCAGGCGGAGCAGGTGGGCCGGGTGGGGGTGTCGCATCGAGCAGGCGGAGTGTGGAGTGTGGAGGAGGATGTACCGTATTTGGATAACAGTCGACGCGTGACGAACGGGAAGGCCGTTCATTTGGTAGGCGCGGCGTGCGTGGCGGTGTTCCGGCGACATTGCAGCGTGATTGTTTGTTGCTTGAGGGCACATAAGTGCTGCAGCTTGCCGCTTCAAAACTCCTAGCCACCCGCGGCGTACATGTACCCACGCAGGGCGACCGCGTGCGCATCTACTTCGGCAACGCGGGCCCCAACCTCATCTCCTCCTTCCACATCATCGGCTGCATCTTCGACAAGGTGCCGTACGCGTGCTCTTGGCCACGTGTTGCCCCGACTCTTGTCTGGTTGCGAGCTGGAGAGCACGATGGCCGGACACCTGGAAGTGTGCCGCCGTTTGCCGTACGTGGGGCCATGACCACGGTGCATGGTACACACCCGGTGTTGCCCGCTGTCGTGCTGTCCGGACTTCAACGAGCCTAGCTGAGGGCTGGAGGGCAGGGTGACAGGACAACCTGGTGGTGTGCCGCTCTTAGCGCACAGCGTTGTAGTCTGCTGCAGGACAAGCCCCTGACCCAGTCGACGAGCAGTCGCGCCATGTGCTTAAATATGCGGCAGATATACAGAGGCACTGCGCAGACGTGCACGCCTTGTCCAGGGGAAGACCCACCTCGCACCTGCTTCACGTGCTGCCCCCGCCGCTGCCTCCCCCATGCACCCGCCTGCAGGTGTACCGGGAGGGAGACATGGTGTCGCCCCCTGGCCGCAGCGCACAGACCACGCTGGTGCCGGCAGGTAAGCGGGTGGTTGTGGGGTAACGACTAGTTGGTGGCTTACCGTTGGTTGCGCGCATGTGAGCACCGAAAAGACGCTGCAGGGACGCGGGAGGAAGGCTTGCATTACTGGTCGCCGTTTGCACGCCTTCCATGCGCATGGCACGTGTGTGTATGCTGCCCACGTGCTCCCGCTGCTTCCGTCCGTCCGGCCTTCCGCTCCGCTGCACGTGGCGCGGCCGTGGTGGAGGTGGTGTGTCCGGTGCCCGGCAACTACACGCTGCTGGACCACGCCATATTCCGCACCGAGAAGGGGGCGGTGGGCTTCCTCAAGGTGCGCGCCACCGCCATCCGTGCCTTACACGGGCACACCGAACGGGGCTGGGGTTTGGATAGGGACCAAAACTGTGAAAACCCATGCAGGCAGCGGCACCACTTGGAGCCCCTGTTCCTCACCAGCAGTGCGTTACGTGCGTGCGTGACCTGTACCATTACCTGGCGCACATGCGCGTCCTCAGTTACAAGTAGTGGTCAGCATTCAGCGCAGAGGTGCAAGGATTTCGGACGGGCCTTCCTCCGTCCGCGCGCGTAATGCGGCAGGTGCTTTGGGCACCCTTCCCATGCTCAACACGCACGTGGCTGGCCTGCCACGTCCTGCTCCCGCACTGCCGCAAGTTCCGCCTGCTGCACCCGCTTCGGCTTCCTGCTGTTGTCCGCCTCATTTCCGTATGCGCATGCGCATGCGCGGCACTGGTGACTGAGGTTGCGCAACAGAATGGTACGCTTTGGTACGGCGGTCTCCAGCCTGCCACGTGGCACGTCTGTCCTGCAACCCCTTACACCCGCCCCCGCCCCCACGCAGGTGCGGCCTAAGGGCAGCGACCGGCGGAGGGACCTGTACGACTCCGTGGACCCGCCCAACCCCTGCCCAGGGTGCAAGCTGCACTGATGACCGTCATGTCAGCGGACCGCCGCAGCAGCAGAGTGGACGAACGGATGAGGCAGAGCTGGGCAGAGCCGTGGACTGGGCCGAAGGAACGTGGATTGGTATGGGCGGGCCGGACCTGAGCGGTGATCAAGGGGACTCCTGGAGGACACGTGTGTACTCCTGTGTGTAGTGCTACGCTGCTACCCCCGTCGGCTTGCGGATCGTTGGCAGTTGAGCTGTGTCGCCGCGCTGCCGTATGGTGATGCAAGCTATCAGTAGTAACAAGGACGTTGCCAGTTGTAATGCTTCATTCGTTGCGCTTGTTTGCCAGGTTGCTCGGTCGCTCAGTTGCTTGCGAAGAATGATTCGCCTTGGACGTTTCGTCTGCTACAGCTGCTGCGCATGTCCTGCTCTTGTTGCATGTCGGGGTGTACGTTGCTTTCAGTTGCATTGGACCAGGGGGGGTTCAGTTCAGCCCTTCCACAACAAAAAAAGCCCTCTTTTTTTCTGTGGAAAGGGTTACAGGTAAGGAGACGGGAAGGGACAGGCCAGCGGGAGTCCAA
>VFQN01004593.1_pt1 | contig 18085 bp, 18 predicted proteins | sample 3512371 | NCBI WGS metagenome assembly VFQN01 (sample SAMN10412370, study PRJNA504923) | tailings metagenome | isolation source: Replicate 2 from Balatoc abandoned mine | place: Philippines: Itogon, Benguet | collected 2017-08-28 | reverse complement strand
CCCTGGCGCGACATGCACGAGCGCTACGGCAAGTGGAACTCGGTCTATGTCCGGTTCCGGCGCTGGGCCGAGCAGGGCGTCTGGGATGCGCTGCTGCAAACGCTGGTTGATCTTGGTCTGACCGACGACTGGCAGCACATGATCGACAGCACCAGCGTTCGTGGCCACGTCTCGGCAGCGGGCGGAAAAGGGGGGCTTGTGCGAACGCTCTTGGTCGATCACGCGGCGGCTTTACGAGCAAAATCCACGCCCGCTGCGACAATCAGGGACTGCCTCTCGGCTTCATCCTGACCGGCGGCGAGGCTTCCGACTACACCGCAGCTGAGCCGCTGATGGCAATCCCCGTCACCACACCCAAGGCGCTACTGGCGGACAAGGGCTACGATGGTAATCGCTTCCGCGAGAGCCTGCTGATCCGGGGCGTCCTGCCAATCATCCCACCCCGCTCGAACCGCAAGGTGCCCGAGCATCCCGACTATCGCCGCTACCGGGACCGCAACCGCGTCGAGCGCATGTTCGGCAAGCTCAAACAACAGCGCCGCATAGCCACCCGCTACGACAAGACCATCCTGTCCTTCGAAAGCTTCCTCAACCTCGCCGCCGCCCGCCTATGGCTGAAGTCTTTTGTCAACGCAATCTAGCCTGACTCCTCGGCCTCGGTCCCTGCCGCCAAGCGGTCAAATTCCAGGGGCGCAGATCGGGAAAGCGACTGGCAATTCGATCAGCGCGGATGGGTTGACACCTAAGCACCGAACAAGCATTCACGCGCTCGCAAAACACGTCTTCTCTGTCCGTACGAAACGACACGCCCGCGCTGCGTTCAAATGTAGGTTGCGAACGCTTTATGTTTATGCACGCACTTAAAACTTAAGATTCGCACAGGAAGTTGCAGATGAGGTTGAGAAGCCGTATTCCTTTCAATAGACCGTCGATCGTCGGACGAGAGTTCTCCTTCATCGAAGAAGCTTTTGAGCGCGGACAATTGTCAGGCGATGGGCACTTTACCAAGTTGTGCAACGCCCGAATTGCCGAATTGGCCGGGTCCCACGCAGCATTGCTCACACACTCGTGCACGGCTGCGCTCGAGATGGCGGCCATCCTTTGCGACCTCAAGCCGGGTGATGAGGTGATCATGCCATCGTTCACCTTCGTCTCCACTGCGAACGCCGTCGCGCTGCGCGGCGCAACTCCGGTGTTTGTAGACATTGACCCGCGTAGCCTTAATGTCGATCCCGAACGGGTCGAGGCGGCTATCACATCGAGAACCAAGGCCATCTTCGCAGTCCACTATGCCGGCTTCCCAGCTGATATGGACCGCCTCAATGCCATTGCGCAGGCCAAAGGATTGAGGGTGATCGAGGATGCAGCCCAAGCGATGGGTTCGACCTACAAGGGCCGGCCTGCCGGCAGCCTCGGCGACATGGCCGCATTCAGCTTTCACGAGACCAAGAACATTATAAGTGGCGAAGGCGGTGCGCTTACCGTCAATGCATCGGATCTGATCCATCGCGCAGAGATCATCCGGGAAAAGGGCACGGATCGATCACGCTTTCTGCGTGGAGAGGTAGACAAATACACTTGGGTGGACATCGGATCTTCTTTCCTTCCAGGAGAACTAGTCGCGGCCTTCCTGTTCGCGCAGCTGGAGCAGGAGAGCTTCATTCGTGAAACCCGCCTTGGCCTTTTCAATCGCTACTCAGACGCCTTCGCCGACTTGGCGCGGCGCGAACGGATTGCACTGCCTTGGCACTCGGAAGATGTGACGGGCAACGGTCACATGTTCTACCTCTTGATGAGAAACATCGACGATCGCGATGCTTTGATCGCGCATCTGCGTGAAGCCGGGATCATCGCACCTTTTCATTATGTTCCCCTGCACAGCGCACCGGGGGGGCGAAGGTTCGGCCGCACCGAGGGTGACCTTGAGGTTACTCAAGCCACTTATGCTCGCCTGATCCGCCTCCCACTATTTGTCACACTGGGTAGTGAGATAGACCGCGTCATCGACGTGACCCATAAATGGTTAAATATTCACGCGTAAGGTCTAAAAGATGCCCTACCTTTCGGAAGACGCTTTGTGCGACATGGGATTTGCCGAACTCGGCAAAAATGTGAGGATTAGCGATAAAGCCGCGATTTACGGTGCCGCTGAGATGCGGATCGGGGACCATAGTAGAATCGACGACTTCTGTGTTATATCTGGAAAGGTGCACATTGGGCGTAACGTATATATCGGGCCGTTCGGCTTGATTGCTGGCGGCATACCCGGCGTTATGCTCGAGGATTTTTCCACGCTAGCTTATAGGGTTCAGGTTTTCACGCAGTCGGATGACTATAGCGGCGAGACGATGACAAACTCCACTGTCCCGAAGCAGTACAAAAGGGAGATTTTCGCATCGGTTCGGATTGGAAAGCATAGCATAATCGGTGCAGGTTCCACAATCATGCCGGGCGCCAACCTTGCCGAAGGAACATCGGTTGGCGCTGCGACGCTAGTTCTCAAACCTACTGAACCATGGTCGATCTATGTTGGCAATCCGGCGCGAAAGCTTCGAGATCGCAAACGCGATTTACTCATACTTGAATGCGAATACATGGCCAAGCATGACTGAACTCATCTCTAATAGTAATTATATCGTCTATACATTCTCTTGGAATGAAGACAAGGGCGGCGTTATTTTCATGCACCACCTCGTCGATGAGCTTAATCGGATGGGCGAGCGCGCGTTTCTCTGGCCGGCCGATCCGATCTACGATACAGGTCGCCGCCAGCGTCTGCGGAATTGGCTGCGTCCGAAACCTTTCGTGACGAACCCGCTCCTGCAGACTCCGATTGCAGGCACCGCAGATCTCACTGCAGAGTCGATAGTCATCTATCCAGAGCTCGTGCGTGGGAATCCATTGAAGGCGCGAAACGTCGTGCGATGGCTCCTCTACAAGCCAGGCCTTCTGCATCCTTTTGAGTTCGAGCCCAATGAGATGTTCTTTCGCGTGGGCCCGATAACCGACATGCCGGAGCTCACTGGTGGTGCGCCGGATCTGCTGATGTGGAAGATCAATCCGGCCTATCGCAACGAGAACCGCAAAGACCGCACGGGGGTCTGTTACATCGTACGGAAAGGCAAAGACAAACCCCGAATTCCCGAAACGGAAGTGCCTTACGCTATCTGCATCGACGGCCTCCCTCATCGTGACATCAATGACATCTTCAACCGCTGCGACACGTTCTACTCCTATGACGAAGCGACGATGTACTCGCAATTTGCCGCGATTTGCGGCTGCACCAGCGTGGTTGTCCCAGGCCTGTTTGGTTCTCGCGAAGAGTGGTCAGCCCAGCATCCAAACGGCAAGTTCGGTATCGCCTATGGCAATCATCCCGCTGAGGTCCAGCACGCTCGTGCCACACGGGATCTCCTCTTGAACGAAATGCGCCGGAAAGAGGAAGAGAGCCTGCAAACCGTCAAAAATTTCGTCAGACTGACGCAGATGCGCTTCTGGAGGTGAGGCATCCAATGCCCATAACCGTCCAAGAATGATTTTTTCCAAGTTTTTGTAATATTATGGGTCGACCCAGCTTCGAGTCCCGGGAAATAGCTTAGCAGGCTATCAGATGCATCGTACCCATCCGGTGGGGGCCGCATTGCGCGGGTAGGTAGCGAGCGCTCTTAAGCGTGCTCTTAAGAGTGTGCTTAGGAGCGGTCGTTGGGTCAGGTGACGGTATTTTCGGGTCCCGAGCGGCGCCGGCGGTGGACCGATGAGGAACGGCTGCAGATTGTGGCCGAGGCGTTCGCGCCGGGAGCCAGGGTTGCCGATGTCTGCCGCCGCCATGACGTCTCATCCGGATTGATCTACACCTGGCGGCGCAAGCTGCTGGATGCGGGCGCGGTGCAGGAAGCCGAGGTGCCGGAGGCGCTGCCTGCGCCGGTGTTCGCCGAAGCAGTGGTGGGTGAGGACCCCGCTTCGGCCGGGCGCTGCGCCGAGCACCCGGCGATGATCATCGACCTACCGCGCGGCAAGCGGCTGAGCATCTTCGCCGCGGCATCGCCGGCCCTTGTGGCGGCCGCGCTGAAGGGCCTGCGATGATCCCTTCGGGCGGGCGGGTGTGGATCGCGCTGGGTCACACGGATATGCGCAAGGGCATGCAGGGCCTGGCGCTGCTGGTGCAGCAGGGGCTCAAGCGTAATCCGCATGGCGGGGATCTGTTCGTGTTTCGCGGCCGCGCAGGATCGCTGATCAAGATCATCTGGCACGACGGGATCGGCATGTCGCTCTACGCCAAGCGGCTCGAGAAGGGCCGGTTCGTATGGCCGTCCGCGAGCGAGGGAACGGTGTCGCTGACCCCATCACAGCTGGCCTGCCTGCTGGAGGGGATCGACTGGCGCAACCCGCAGTATACGTGGCGGCCGCAGAGCGCAGGATAATCGTCGCGAAGCGGTGTTTTGCCCTTGCCGCAGAGGGTGGATGATGATTCACTCACCCTCATGGAAGCCGCCATCTCGCCCCTTCCGGACGATGTCGAAGCGCTCAAGGCGCTGCTGGTTTCCGCACTCCGGAAGGCTGACGAAGCAGAGGCCAAGCTGGCCAACGCCCATGCCCGCGAGAGCGCCATCGAGGCGCTGATCGCCCACCTCAAGCTGCAGATCGCCAAGCTGAAGCGGGAGCAGTATGGCCCCAGCGCCGAACGCAGCCGCCGCCTGCTCGATCAGATGGAGCTCCAGCTCGAAGAGCTCGAGGCCGATGCCGCCGAAGACGATCTGATCGCTGAGGAAGCGGCAGCCAAGACCACCACGGTCACCGCCTTCGAGCGCAAGCGCCCGGCAAGGAAGCCGTTCCCCGAACACCTGCCGCGCGAGCGCGTAGTGGTGCCTGCCCCCTGTTCCTGCCCGGCTTGCGGCGGAGATCGGCTCTCGAAGCTCGGCGAAGACGTCACCGAGACGCTCGAGGTTATCCCGCGCTCGTGGAAGGTGATCCAGACGGTGCGCGAGAAGTTTGCGTGCCGGGACTGCGAGAAGATCGCGCAGGCACCCGCTCCCTTCCATGTGGTACCCCGCGGATGGGCAGGCCCCAGCTTCCTCGCCATGCTCCTGTTCGAGAAGTATGGGCAGCACCAACCGCTCAACCGGCAGGCCGACCGGTTTGCCCGCGAAGGCGTGCCGCTCAGCCTCTCGACCCTGGCCGATCAGGTCGGCGCCGCTGCCCACGCGCTGATGCCGATCTACAAGCTGATCGAGGCGCATGTTCTGGCTGCCACCCGGATCCACGGCGACGATACCACCGTGCCAGTCATGGCCAAGGGCAAGGCCGATACAGCGCGATTATGGGTCTACGTTCGCGATGATCGACCGTTCGCCGGGTCCGATCCGCCGGCCGCGCTGTTCCACTACTCACGCGATCGTCGCGGCGAGCATCCGCAAGCCCATCTCGCGGCATGGTCCGGGATCCTGCAGGCCGATGCCTATGGCGGATATGGCGAGCTCTATCGCGAAGGACGCGACCCCGGTCCCGTGCTCGAGGCTGGCTGCTTTGCCCATGCCAGGCGCAAGTTCTTCGAGCTCGCCGATGTCCTAAGCTCGGCCCGCAAGAAGAGCCGTGGCCAGCGCAGCAGCATGATCTATCCGATCGCGCTCGAAGCAGTGCAGCGCCTCGATGCCCTGTTCGATATCGAGCGCGGCATCAATGGCAAGAGCCCGGCCGAGCGGGTCGCGGTTCGCCAGGAACTCAGCGCCCCGCTGATGGCCGAGCTCCACACCTGGCTCACCGAGCAGGTCGGCAAGCTGTCGCGCGGCCATGATCTGACCAAGGCCTGCTTCTATATGCTCAAGCGCTGGGCCGCGTTCACGCGCTTCCTCGACGATGGCCGCATCTGCCTCACCAACAATGCCGCTGAGCGCGCGCTCCGCTGCATCCCGCTCGGCCGCAAGGCGTGGCTGTTCTGCGGCTCGGATCGCGGTGGGCAACGCGCCGCGATCATCTACACGCTGATCCAGACCGCCAAGCTCAACGATGTCGACCCGCAGGCCTGGCTCGCCGATGTTCTTGCCCGCATCGCCGATCACCCGGCAACCCGGCTCGACGAGCTCCTGCCCTGGAACTGGGCGCCGCGTCCAAACGCCATCGCCGCCTGATGGCCGCGCCTTCGATCGTCTTCACGGCGGACTACGCCGCGCAGCGGTTCCGCGTCGATCTCGATGTCATTGAGGAACTCGCCGAGGAGATGACGCCGGAGCTCGGATGCCTCAGCGTCGTCGACAGCACCGACGAGAATGCCCGCACGGTCACCGCGTTCACCCATCGAGGCCTCGAATACCTCGAAGACCTGCTCGACGATCGCCGCTCAGAGTTCATGAAAGACCTCTGATCACACCGCGGTCCTCACCGGATGGATACGATGCATCAGGGCCTTACGCATAAATTAATTTCAGCAAATCCTCCCGATACGTAATGCAAGCCGTTATGGGCGCAATATATCCTACAATTGTAAGGGCAATATCCTGGACTGGATCGAAGACTCTATATTTAAATGAAAACATAAGCCGTACTGGATAACTGACTAGAATTGATATTCCCGGCGAGATCAGTGCCCCAGACACACCGAAAATCTTGATCGTTCCGAGCAAGAAGACAGTCTGCAGTACTGCAGTCGTTCCAAATACAAAAAACATGGCTCGCGAATCTCCAACCCCAATGAGGGCTGCTCCAACTGTACTGAGAGTTACGAGTGGTACGACCGATACCGAAAACAAGGTAATCATAGCACCTGCTTGAACATATCGATCATCATAGAGAATTTCGACTAGCGTGGGCCCCGCAAAGGCAAGCACCGCCGATAAAGTCAGCATCGATATAGCAATTAATCGCCGGGCGCGAAAAATTTGCGCGCGGTTCTCTTCGCTATTTGAGGGAGGTTTCATCCGGTAAAGCGGCGTCATGACGGTCTGTTGCAGAGCAATGTTCAGAAAAACCGGTACGCTAGCGAGGAAATATCCCACGTTATAAACACCGAGGACTTCTAGCGGTACAAAAAGCCCCAGAACGGCGCGATCACCCTGATTTATGACGAAACCTGCAGCTGTGCTTAAAAATATCCATTTCCCGAAATCAAAAATTTTCCTCGCGTCATCGACCTTTAGTCGAAAGTGATTTCGTTTCGCCGGAAGAAAAACGCGATACGCTGCGACGCCGAGGGATGCCGAGATAAGGTTGCCTATGACGAGCGCCCAGACCGTTTGAAGCTGCCACGCCAAAACAGCCAAAATCGCCAGCCCGATTGCCTGCACACCAAGCTTGATACGAACATATCGCCCCATGGCGAGATGCCGGTTCACCGTATACACCGAAGTTGGCTTCAAGCCTTCAATCACTAACGCAAGCCCTGCGACGGGCAGTAGCTCCGCGAGCTGCCATTCATCGTACAAACTTGCCACCGGCCCGGCGATCGCAAGCACGACCAACCAAAGGATGAGGCCCCGAATGGCTTGGACCGTCCATGCAGTGTCGAGAAACGCAGGATCGTCCCCCCGTTCGTGCTGGACGATCAGTTGACGAATGCCTGTATCGGAAAACAGCGCCAGGCCCATCATAACAACCGACACCAAGGCCATGAGACCAAATGCTTCGGGGAACAGGAGGCGCGTGAGCAGCAAGTTCGAAGCAAGCCTAAGGCCTTGGCTGCCGCCAAAATCCACCGCACTCCAAATTGAACTCCGCCGCGCGCGGGCGCCGAGGCTGTTGCCCGAAAACTGCTCAAGAGCGACAGCGATACGACCGCCAGGTTTGAAGACCACCCCGACGATCCTTAGGACCAGAGAAATCGGATCCGATGCTTTAGTCATTTTGAAATGGCCGAATATCGATAAGCAAAACAGCCCAATTTGCTAGCCACTAGTCGCTCGTTCAATTTCCAAATCCTCGTAAAATTAGACACGCAAATTCTGTTTGACAGATTCAGCACCCAAGACCGCAAAAATCAATTTTTTTGATCAGCACCATGAGTGCAGTGTTAAAATACGAATACCTGGGATTTATATTATGGATCTTCTTTCCACGTACATCATGAAACTTCCTTGATATTCCAAGAATTTCTTGAAAACAATTCTCTCCTGGTATTGCGGCGCGAGAAGTACGATTTACTACACGTGCACCTTCCGCTGCTCATCGCAGCTTTACCTATAACCACCGGCAAATCGGCTTTCATCCAGCCACCGAGGCTGAGGAAGCACATAGCTCGCGGTCGTCGATACCGACCGTTGAAGGGCCCGCGGACGAGGCCAACGCAAAAGCGGGCTCCGCTATCAGAGATGAACGCACAGGCAAGTTCTGCGAATCTCGGTTCAGAATGGGATGTTCATGACGGAACCCATTGCCATAGTTGACGTGATCGCACAAAGCCATTCACCGAGGTAATCGACGCCCCTCTTGCATACCAGATAGGATGAAGAGTCTTGAACGCGCACGCCAGTGACGGGAATGGCCATGACATCCTGATTTCTGTCGTCAATTTCAGGACCGCAGAGCATTGCACTGCCTGCCTTGCGTCTCTGGTTACCGAACGCGACGCAATGCCTGGCCTTCGCGTGATTGTCGCGGATGGGGATTCAGGCGACGGGTCGGTCGAAACCCTCCAAGGGTGGATCGATGCGAACGGCCATGCTGACTGGATTACGGTGCTTCCCCTTGACATCAATGGTGGCTTTGGTTGGGCACATAATCAGGTGTTGCTGGAAGCGCTCAAGTGGCAAAATCCGCCGGCGTTTATCCATCTGCTGAATCCGGACACGGCACTCGAACCCGGCGCCGTCTCAACTTTACGAGGTGCATTCAATCGTGACCCGCGCGTCGGCTGTGTCGGCAGCCAGATGATCAACGGTGAGGGTGGTTTGCAGCCTGCGGGCTTCCGTTTGGCAACGATCCGTAGCGAATTCGCCCGGGGAGCGCATACGGATGCGCTGAGACGCATGTTGTTGGCCAAGCCCCTCATTATCATGCCGAATGAGGATTCCCGAGCTGTCGAAGCAGTATCAGGGGCTAGCTTCATGATCCGCACTGCGGCCCTGCACGAGGTCGGTCTATTTGACACGGGCTTCTTCCTCTACTTCGAGGAATTCGAGTGGATGAAGCGGTTCAGGGCCGCTGGCTGGACCATAGCGCATGAACCAAGCTCGAGAGTTCACCACATTGGGGGCGCGGCCACCAAGCTCAGCCGGGATCGCAAAATCCTCGCCCGTTCAGCGCGGCCGTTCTACTGGTACCAGTCGCAGCGCCGCTATCTGTACAGAACCTTAGGTACGACGCGCGCCCGCTTGGCAGGTCTGGCATGGTTTTTCGGCTATGTTCTTATCGGATGGCCGCGGGCGCTCCTGTCGCGCAAAGCCCGTGCAAAACTCGTAAAGAACGAAGGGAGGGATATGCTTCGAGCATGGCTAGCGAGCGAGAGCTTCGATCGCCGACCGTTCTTCCCCTTCCCAGACGATCCCGTGAACCAATCACCCGCCTGGCAGATGAGGCAACAACCATGAGCGTTTCAATGTCGAGCAATTCGGGAGCGCTCCAGGCCAAGCCCGACTTCATCATCATCGGAGCCATGAAGTCGGCCACTTCAACGCTGCATGTGCAACTCAGTCAGCAGCCCGGCTTCTGGATGTCCGATCCCAAAGAACCGAATTTCTTCAGTGATGAGGATGTTTGGGCAAAGGGGCTCGGGTGGTACTCAGACTTGTTCGCAGGAGCATCTCCAACCGACCTGCGCGGTGAATCGAGCACGCACTACACGAAGCTACCTGACTACCCGCATGCGCTCGCGCGCATGCGTGAGCACGTGCCTCAGGCGAAGCTGATCTATGTGATGCGTCATCCGATCGATCGGCTCATCTCCCACTACATGCACGCATGGCTGGAAGCCTCGATGGAGGGCAACCTCGATGAGGCAGTGGAGCGCTATCCGCAGCTCGTAGCCTACGGACAATATGCGATGCAGATCCGCCCCTTTCTGGAGAGCTATGGGCCGGAAAATGTTCTGCCAGTGTTCTTCGATCGCCTGACGAGGCACCCGCAGGAAGAACTCGAACGAATCTGCGTGTTTCTGGGGTACCAGGGCAAGCCAATCTGGAGTGAGGATGATGCGAAACAGAACGTTTCGACAGAGAGGCTTCGTGCCGACCCGCTCAGGGACCGGGTCATCAACTTCCCACCGGTCAGGTTCATTCGCCAAAACCTGATACCCCGCAGCTTTCGCAATCGCGTCAAGAAAGCGTGGCAAATGCCTGACAAGCCGGAACTCTCTTTGAATGCCCGTAAGGCTCTCATCGAGGCCTTCGACGACGATTTGGCTACTCTCGGGCAATGGCTTGGAACGGATCTCCGCTGCATCAATTTCAAGGAAACAGTCCGATCGAGGCCGTTTGGTTGGAGTGAATCGGCACCATCTCCGAAGTCTCTCGGTTCGTGTTAGGTGCATTCAGACGTAAAGGGCGTCGGTTGACCAAGCTTACCTCGGCAACGATCCTGATGACCGGTCATTGCCAGTAGAAAACTGCGCGGAATCCACCCTCACCTCCCACCAATCTTGCGCCCCAAGAAGCTCGGCTGTAACTCGTAAGTGGACGGATCACACCTCTCCTCCTGCACTAAAGAAGGTATAACTTGGAACACGCGGCCATAGCATCGAATCACAGCCCGCCTACCTGGTCGTGGATTTCAAGCGTTTGGCCTGCGTTGCTCGGCCTGATTTTCATCACGTTCCCAACGTTGCATTACATTGCGACCGAAAGTTGGGCAACGGAGCAGGGTTCCCACGCCCCGCTGGTGTTGGCATCTGGCCTTTGGCTTCTGATTAATCTCCAGCGCGAGACTCGCGCCATACAGCACCGACCTTCGTGCACCTGGGCTTTCGCTGCGATCGCTCCAATGGCGGTAGCTCTGCTGCTTTTTCGCGCCGCAGCAGTTATCGAACTTGAAGTCTATGCTCTCTACGCTCTCTTCGTTTCAGTGCTATTCGCGTTCATTGGCCTTCGCGCTCTGAAAGCTCTGTGGTTTCCGCTCCTGTATCTTGCGTTTGCAGTACCTCTGCCTGACAGCCTAGTCGCTGCCATAACTAACCCGCTGAAACTCTGGATCAGTGAAACCGCAGTCGATCTGCTCTATGCAGCAGGATATCCAATCGCAAGTTCTGGCGTAACGCTCCAGATCGGGCAATATGAGTTACTGGTTGCTGCAGCCTGCGCAGGCTTAAATTCGCTAATTACCTTGACCGCCCTTACCCTGTTCTATGTCTATCTAAGCCATAGGGCAGAATGGCGTTACATGCTGGTCCTCGCGGCTGTCGCTGTTCCCATAGCGATTTTCTCAAACCTCGTCCGAGTGGTCATTCTGGTGCTGCTGACATACTACGCCGGCGAAGCTGTCGCTCAGGGCTTCCTGCACTACTTCGCCGGCATGACTACTTTCGCTGTCGCCCTGGTTTCAATCTATCTGATCGATAAGGTTGCTCAGCGATTGATCGGATTATTGCCTGGGCGTAAAGGCGATAAATCAGTCCTGCCCGGCGTTTGAACGGTCGAAGGGTTTCAGAACGAAGTGAATGTAGGCCATAACGGCAACCAGCAGACCCACAGCGGGGATCGTGAAGCCCTCATTCCCCAAGTAATTGGAGACTGCGCAGCCGGCAGCCGGCGGCAGATAGTGCAGGATCTTGTCTCGCGGCTGATCCTCCGAAGAACGCTGCAGAAACAGCACGGCAAGGCCTGCGAAGACTGCAACCGTGACCCAATCGTAGACAGTTTCCAATTTTTGATTCCTCGTTCCCGTTAGCTGCCGCTAACTGGGCCCTTGCAACCCCGCGCCTAATTCCGCAATGGGCGCCACAGGGCTTTGGGAGGCGTAAGTGAAACATCGTTGGACTTCAAGACTGGCCTTGCTCGGCGCGTTTGCTGTCGCCCTGCATGCCTGCAACGGCGAACCGACCGGTCAGGTGGTTGCCGTCGTAAACGGCGAGGAGATCACCCAGGCCGAACTCAATGCCGAGATTGCAGAACTGCCCGCCGCCATGACCGGCGACAAGGATGCGATCCGCCGTCAGGTCCTGCAGCAGATCATCGACCGGCGGCTCATGGCGCAAGTGGCCAAGGAAGAGGGCTTTGATCGCAATCCCGACTTCGTGACCCGCGAGCGCCGCATGCGCGAGGGCCTGCTTGTCCAGATGTATGGTCAAAAGCAGGCGGAGAGCGTTCGCGTGCCCGACAGCGCAGCGGTAAAGAAGTATCTTGCCGACAACCCGGGCAAGTTCAGCGAACGCGCCAACTACCTCGTTGACCAGATCGTCTTCGCCATGCCCGGCGATCAGAAGGTCCTGACAGCGCTAGAAGCTGACAAGACGCTGGCAGACGTCGAGAGGACCCTGACCCGTTTCAACGTGAAGTACACGCGGGGCGCCAACAGTCTCGACACGATCAATGTCCCGACCCCGATGCTGAAGCAGATCCTGGCCCTGCCGCCTGGTGAGCCCTTTGTCATTCCCGGACAAGGACAGGTCTCGGTGAGCGTGATCACCGGGCGTGAGCCCGTTCCGACCAGCGAGCAAGAGGCAGCGCCACTCGCTGCACAGGAAATGCGAGCTGAGAGCCTCAGCAAGCTCCTCCAGACCCGCTTGAGTGAAGCACGGGCTAAGGCGGACATCTCGTACCAAGATGGCCTCGCCCCCCCAGCATCAGCATCCGCTGCGGCTCCGAAGTGAGCGGTAGGATTGATCGTTAGGCAAGGCGCGTGGCCAGCGCAGATCGCTTGATCTGTTTGCCGATCGCAGCCATATGCAACAATACTGTAATCGAGGGGCATCGTGGGCGAGCAGCAGGCAAAAGACGTAAGGTCGGGTTACCGCACCGTCGCCGTGCTCCTCGTCCTGGGGCTCACCTCGATCGGGTTCACCCGGTTTGAGGACCGCGCCATTATTGGGGCGCCGGGCTCGCCAGCAAACGCCATGGCCGCTATCGCGGCGCCTGCATCGGGCGATAGCGTCGAGACCTACTCCGGTCCCCCTGAGGACACAGTCAGCCTGTCTGATGCCTCGCGGGTGCCCGCGAACCGGATCCGACGCATCCTGCGCGACCGGGACGTCCCCAACGCCGCGGCCAGGCAAATCTTGGCTCCCCCGATAGCTGACGGCGCTGGGATCGGGGCACCGATCGATCTTGTAACGCCGCCGCCAAGCAATATCGCTTTCGCACCGATTGACACCACGCCCCCGTCCCCCGGGCCACTCGGGCCCGCACTCCCGACGCAAGGTGCCCCGCTTTTTGCGGCCAATCTTCCCAACAACGATGGCGGCGCGGGTGGAGGCGGAGGCGGAGGCGGTGGTGGAGGCGTTCCGGGTGGCGGCGAAAATGGCGGCGGCACCCCGCAACCCACACCCACTCCATCGCCTGTTCCGGTAACGCCGGTTCCTGAACCAGGCACCTGGCTCATGCTGATCTTCGGACTGTTCGCTGTGGGCGGCTCGCTTCGCCAACGTTCTAGGCAAGGCAGGGAGCTCGCATCAAGCCAGTTGGGCTGAGCGATAGCGGTTTTTCCGGATGCAATCCAAATTTCCCCGCAGACTGATCAAGGTGTTCCCGCCAGCATGGGCCGTCGCATGCGGCCTCTACTTCCTGTGGGAGGCGCTGAGCTACCGGGGTATCTTTAGCCGCCTCGCCGAGTTTCAGATCGCACGTTTTGGGCACTATGTCCCGCTACTGACCTACCTGTTCCTCCTCTGTGTTTGCACCATCCCGGTTCTCGTCATTGCGCGGTTCCTGCTCAAAGATGCGCATCCCGAGATGCCGCTTGCGGACATCGTTGCCCTGCGGCTCACGCAGGCACGGCGCCTGCGCCGCTTGCTCATCGCCTCGAGCGCAACGGCGCTCTGTGTGGCTGGGGGGTTCCTAGCCTTCGCCTTCTTCGCGCTGCCGGATCAGAAAGGCGAACTGCAAACCATCACTGCAAGCGAGATTGGCAACCTGGCGGTCAGGGAAGGGCCTGTGCGCCTGGTCGGCGGAGAGCTTGGCACGATCATCTTCTTCGGCCAGGACTGGCTGATCGGCGATGACCGCATGGCATTTTCCCCGTACCGTCCGACTACCGGAAGTGACGGCCTCGCCCGCATATTCGTACAGCTCGAGGCCACCAAGAAGAGCGATGCCGAGCGTATTGTCCAGCGGCCGTCATGGTCGGGCCTCATCGTCGAGGGCGGCCTGCCCGGCCCCGTGAGGGTCCTGTTCAACTATCTGGGTGTAGGGATCTCCACGCCCTACTACACGCTATACCAGACCGAGTACGCGCTGAAGATCAGGTATTGGCTGCAGGCCATCCAGTGGGCGATCCTCTCTGCTTTTCTTGCGATCCTGGTTGCGTTTCAGAAGCGTGCGATCGCCAGGATCAAGGATTTGCGTGACCATCTGCCGACCTAGCAACATGCCGCACTTGTGAACCCTCACGATGGATCAGCAAGCCTGTCGCTGTAGCCTCCGAACATGACGCCGAAGTGATGACAGGATCGCCATACTCCCCCGTGAGGGTTCATCACTACTTTGTCGTTAACCATTGTCGGCAAGGCCCCGTGAAATCACTAGCGATTAGTGAAGCGCTATGTGGCATATCGCGCTTATGGGTTCTGGATTGGTGACCGCCCTTGTTGGCGCGGCAGTCATCGATCTCGCCAAGCCTTCCGAGGCGACAGCCATGCATGCACAGGCGGACGTGTCCGACATGTCGGTGGCCTCAATGAAGGGAAGCATCGCTCGCGGCAACGACGGGCTCTTCTATGCCCGCGTGCACACTACCTCGGGTCAAGCCCGCCTTCTGGTCGACACCGGGGCGAGCCACGTCGTCCTGAGTCATGCAGATGCAAGAAAGCTCGGCACGCGGCTGCAGCGCAGGCAGCACAGCATCATTGCAACCGCGGCCGGACCGGTGAAGGCTGACTGGGTCGTTATCGATAGGCTCGATGTTCAGGGCCATGTCCTGCGGAATGTCGAAGCCGCAGTACCTCGCAACGATGTGAGAACCTCCCTCCTAGGTCAGAATGCCCTTGCGCAATTCAGTGCCATGCGGATTGAAGGCGACCATCTCACGCTTGTGCGCTAAGGGCAATTAACCGGCTTTCAGGCACCACTCGATCTCTCGACTCCAGGCGATGCTTCGGCGAACCAGAAGCATAGCGCATAGGTTTTTGATCTGATTTCCGCCCAGCACCAAGGTGCTCGAACCAGGATCGGCCAGTTCAAGGCACTCTTCAGCTGCAGAGCCAAGGCACAGCCCGTGCGGCACGAAAAGCCTACCACCTGAGGGTTTGCTTAGCCGTCCGGCTTATCATGGTTTGGATGCGACCGGAAAAGGCTCTTCGGGTCTTGTTCCGCGCGTCACCGTGCAATCGTTGGCCACCGTAACTCGCGCTCTGGCTCGATTCCATGTCGCACCTCCGCGCACGTCGAGCTTCAGTGCAGTTTTAGAGAGAAAAGCGAACCGCGGAGGCACTCTTGCGAGATCGGGATCGGCACCGAGATCGCACCGGAGCGCCGTGCTTAGCAATCCTGGTTAACTGCAGAACCGCTGTCGACTGCCGAACTGCCCCCCAAAATGCGGGGTTAATTCGGCACCTAAATTTCGTCTGTTCCATTGCGGGACAGCTTCCCGAGCGGTGCCCCGCGCCTGCATTAGCGCACTCCGATCAACCTACTGTTTAGATGATGTCTTTTGTTCGTAACACGAACGGCCGCGACCCTTTGCCTTTCCCAACAAGCAACCCGTGAAGTGTTGACTTACGCCTGGCAAACATTAACGGTGAAGATAGAACAGGCTAGGTGATAAGCCTGATTCGGGGGTGCAGGCACGTTAATTAACTGCGATGGCGCTCCGCTTCTGAGCGGGTGGGGCGATCTCACGCTGCCGATAGACAGGAGAAGATCTAATGAGGAACACTATAACATTTGGGATGGCTCTAGCGGCTGCGGCCATTGCGGTCCCGGCGTCCGCAGCGACACAAGTCACGATTAGCAACGCACCCGGCTCTACTCCCGGCCACACAACCCTTTGTAATTTCAATTCGGGCCCAAGCGGCCTTCTGTGCAGCAATCGTCTGCCGGCCTCGGGTGGCGGAAACATTTTCGAAGTCCGCGCGGTGGACGCACCAGGCGTGGGCGTGATGGGCAATGGAACTGGGTTCCTCAACGTTCAGCGGGGCACTGCAGTGCTCAGCTTGGCTGGACTGAACTGGCGAAATGTCAGCTTCGACTGGGGCACGATTGACACTTACAATTCGGTTATCCTCACCTTCGCTAGCGGCGGCTCGAGCGTGTTTACGTCAAGCATCTTTCCGCCCAATATCGGCAACGTGACCCGCCGGGTCGCATTCAGCGCCAACGACGTGATCACCAGTATTGGGTTCAATTCTACTCAGCGGTCGTTCGAAGTCGATAACATCGCGGGTTCGGTCCCTGAGCCGGGCACTTGGATGCTCATGATCCTCGGCCTTGGTGCTGTCGGGTTTGCGATGCGTCGCCGCCACTCCACCTCGGTCAATCTCCAGTTCGCCTGATCGCGCTGGTAATCTGACGTTAGAAGGGGGCCAGCTATCGCTGGTCCCCTTTTTCTTTAGGCAGAGAAGAACCCTTCGCCATGAAAGCGACGCAACCTGGTCTTTCGAACACGCGCATTCAGCGCGTGCTGGCCGCTGCGATGGCCATCTTGGTCATCCTCGTCGCGTCGCCCTCTGCCTCCGCGCCATCGGCCGGGTTCGCACATACCAGCTTCGCCCCGGTGACGCACATCAGTTTTGACGATGCGGAAGAGCTCACACCCGAAAGCAGGCTGCGCAACGAGGCGGTGAACCGTTCATTGCCCGCCAATCCCGCGCTGGCCGTGCCGGCCAGGGGCTTGTCGCTTCATGCACTTGGCGCGGAGCCGGCAGCCTATATCTCTGCGCTCGACTGCATGACGGCTGCCATCTATTACGAGGCCGCCCATGAGCCTGTCACGGGACGACGCGCCGTCGCACAGGTCATCTTGAACCGGGTGCGGCACCCAGCCTTTCCCGATACGGTCTGCGGCGTCGTGTTCCAGGGTTCAGAGCGCAAGACCGGTTGCCAGTTCACCTTCACCTGCGACGGTTCCCTGTCGCGAACCCCAGTGACTGGCCTGTGGCTATCGGCGCGTGCGATCGCAGCCGCAGCGCTCGGCGGCTTCGTCGAAACCAGCGTAGGACATGCGACCCATTATCATGCCTCCTATGTCCTTCCCTATTGGGCCGGCAATCTCACCAAGCTCAGGACCATTGGCTCGCACATCTTCTACCAGTGGAAGGGCGGATGGTCCGCGCCTTCGGCCTTTACCGATCGCTACGCCATGAAGGAGGCGATGCCGCTCACGGCGCAACGCGCATTGGGCGACCACATCCTCACCCCTCCTCCGCTGTCAGAAGAGATGCTGCAACTGGCGGCAGCCCCCACACGCGCCGAAACAGGAAGTGCCATCCCCGCTGTTCGAGCAGCGCCCCGCATTGCCGAAGCGGATGTGGCGCGCGGCAACGATGCTGCATCCCGCTCAACGCTGCTCGAAGTCGCACCCTCCCGAATGATCGAGCGCGAAGCGCGTCTCAAGGATGCACCTGCCCCCTCTGCTCTGCCCGGCAAAGGCATTTTGGCTCAATAAGGCAGCAAGATCAGCGCTGCGCGCGACGCGGGCGAAGTTGTCCCCGGCACCACATCGCGGCCGGGACCTCGGAAAATCACATCCTTCTCCAGAACGGCTCAGCAACGTCTCGCGTGCTCCGCAGAGTTATCCCGGGCGTGCTCGTCGCGGTACCCATGCCTGCCTTGCTGGCACGCAGGGTAGGCGGGCCCAACACCGCTGGCAGCAAGGCTTTGGCACCCGATCGTCCCTATCTGAGAAGGGGGGGCACAAATTACTGGCGCCCTCGTGGACAGGGAAATTGAGGTCCGGCAATCATTCCCGACCTCTCTTCACTGCCCGGAGAAATTCAATGCCTTCGCAGACAATGCGCCCGCGGCCGATCCGTAAAGCCGTCTTCCCCGTCGCCGGTCTCGGCACGCGCTTCCTTCCC
>VFQN01004592.1_pt1 | contig 18087 bp, 10 predicted proteins | sample 3512371 | NCBI WGS metagenome assembly VFQN01 (sample SAMN10412370, study PRJNA504923) | tailings metagenome | isolation source: Replicate 2 from Balatoc abandoned mine | place: Philippines: Itogon, Benguet | collected 2017-08-28 | reverse complement strand
GTAGTTTTCAGCTAAATGCACAAAATACAAAAACGATAACAATAGATGAAGCAATAACCATAGCATTACAAAATAACAATGCTGTTAAAGCAAGTAAATTGAATGTTCAGTCGGCACAAGCATTAAAAACTACTTCAAGAGAATTGCCAAAAACAGATTTGAATGTACAATTTGGTCAATACAATAGTATCAAATCGGATCAGGCTTTTCAAATTTCTCAAAACATCCCTTTTCCAACACTATTCGGAGCCAAAAAAGGAAAAATTAATGCGGAAATAAAACGAAAAGAATGGGATAAAGAAATAACCGAGAATGAACTGAAAAAAGAAGTTAGAAGCTATTATTATCAAACAGAATACTTACTTCATAATAAATCCAGACTTCATTATTTGGACAGTTTATATGCTGATTTTATTCGTGTAGCGACCATTCGTTTCAAAACCGGTGACATTAAAAAAATTGAAATCAATACAGCCGAAACGAAAAAAGGCGAAATTTATTTGCTGTTGCAACAAAATGAAATTTATTTGGATAACGCACATAAGAATTTACAAATGCTACTCAATGTATCTGACAGTCTTGTCATTCCTGTAACCAAAAACTATAAACCATTACAGGCAAATGAATTAATAGATGTGTCAACTATTGCTAATCATCCGGCAATACAAGCACTCTATCAAGATATGACTATAGCAGAACAAAGCAAAAAAGTAGAAAAATCACAAGGATTACCTGACTTTACAATTGGTTATACCAATCAGTCCTTAATTGGGTTTCAAACCGTAAACGGACAGGAAAAATTCTTTGATGCAAACAATAGATTTAACTATTTTAATGTTGGCATTTCAATTCCGTTGACTTATGGAGCGACAAAAGCACGTATCAAATCATTAGAATATCAAAAACAAGCAACAGAAACTGAAGCTAAACTAAGACAACAAGCATTTTCTACTCAATTGCAAAATACGCTCAACCAATACAAACAGGATGTAAATCAATAAAACTACTATTTGAAACAAGCGCTTCATAATGCTAAAGACATTGTAAACGCAGCACAAGTAGGTTATAAAACCGGAGAGATTTCATATGTAGAATATTTATATGCTTTGCAAACAGCAACAGATATAGAACTAAAGTATTTACAATCAATACAACAGGTGAACCAATCTGTAATCAATATTAATGCCTTAATCAATCAATAATTATTTTAAAAAATGAAAATTATACTAAAAATATTCGTGGCAGTCTTTCTTTTCATTTCATTAAATTCTTGCGGACATAAAGAAGGTGATGGACATAATCACGACACAGAAAATAAAAAAGAAGAAGCTTCAAAAGAAGAACACAAAGAAGAAAATTCTCCAACCATTGCATCGCTCACTCAGGAACAAATCAAAACTGTTGGAATTACGTATGGTAATATTGAAATGAAAGAACTTACGGCAACCATAAGAGCTAATGGAAATTTGAGAGTACCAAACGACAAAAAAGCCAATGCAACATCTTTATATGGCGGTGTTATTAAAACCATTAATGTACAAGTTGGTGATTACATTCGTAAAGGTCAAGTAATTGCAACAATTGCCAATCCGCAGTTTATACAATTACAAGAAGAATATTTAACAACCGGTAGCCAAATCATTTTTGCCGAACAAGAATACAACCGACAAAAAGAACTTTTTGACAACAATGCCGGAGCAAAGAAAAATCTTCAAAATTCAGAAGCCGAGTTGAAAACACTTAGAACCAAAAGAGCATCATTAGTAAAACAAATTCAATTAATGGGCATAAATCCTTCCAGTATTTCCAATACTTCTTTAAAATCAGGATTGACCGTAACAGCACCAATAAACGGCACCATTAGTAATGTATTGGCTCAAATTGGAAGCTATGTAGATGTTTCGTCTCCCGTTGCCGAAATTGTAGATAATGCTTCTCTACATTTGGACCTTAATGTATTTGAAAAGGATTTACCTTTACTAAAAGTGGGACAAACTATTCATTTTACGCTGACTAATAATCCTACCAACGAATATGATGCAGAGGTTTTTAGTATCGGAGCTTCTTTTGAAAACGAAAGCAAAACCATTCCTGTACACGCCAAAGTAAAAAGCAACAAAGCAGGATTAATCGATGGAATGAACATTACTGGTATTGTAAGTTTAAACAATGTATTAACTCCTGCCGTACCAAAAGATGCAATTGTAAATGCAGATGGTAAATATTATATATTCGTTGTAACAGATAAAAAACCAGAAGAACATCACGAAGAAGAAAATGGAGAACATAAGCATGAAAAAAATGAAGCCAGCCACAAAGACGAACCTAAAGACAACGTGAATTTTGAAAAAATTGAAGTTGCAGTTGGCGTTACCGATATGGGATATACCGCTATAACTCCGCTTATCGAAATTCCAAATGGGGCAAAAATTGCCGTTAAAGGAGCTTTCTTCATAAATGCCAAATTAAGTAATACCGACGGCGGTCACGCACATTAAAAAACAACTTAAAAATATAAAACATGAAAAATTCAATCATAAAATCAATTTTATCAGTAGCATTCTTATTGCTTGTTTCAAATACCGTTTCGGCTCAAAAATCAAATGAAAAAGCAGTCATTAAAACATTTTTCAACTGTAATCACTGTGAAGTTTGTGAAACTTGTGGTCAAAAATTCAAAACTGAAATGTTAAAAATAAAAGGGTTGAGAATGTATGAACTTGACGAAAAAGCAATGACATTCACTGTATATTTCAATTCTAAAAAAACTAACATTCAAATAATCAGAGAAGCCATTTCAAAATTAGGCTATGATGCTGATGATGTAAAAGCTGATCCAAAAGCTTATGAAAATTTAGATCAATGTTGTAAAGCTTGACAAAATGAAACATCAACATAAATATGATTCAAACGGCAAACAGCTTTGTTGCACACTCGAAGAAAAAATAAATAAGGTGACAGACGAACATTCTCAAGATGATAGTCACGACCATGACCACGATCATTCAGGAAATTCAAGTACATTTAAAATGTTCTTGCCATCGATACTAAGTCTTGTTTTACTGCTTGTTGCCATTAGTTTAGATAACTATATTTCACAATCTTGGTTCAACGGTTGGGTTCGTTTAATATGGTATATTGTTGCTTACATTCCTGTGGGATTTCCCGTTTTGAAAGAAGCTTTTGAAGGTATTCGCAAAGGCGAAATTTTCTCCGAATTTCTATTGATGAGTATTGCTACCATTGGAGCATTTTCAATTAGTGAATATCCCGAAGCCGTTGCCGTTATGTTATTTTATGCAGTAGGTGAAGTTTTCCAAACATTAGCAGTACAACGAGCCAAAGCTAACATAAAATCATTACTCGATCAACGACCTGACGAAGTGACTATTATCGAAAATGAAATTCCAAAAATTGTCAAAGCCGAAAGTGTAACTATCGGTGCAATCATCCAGCTAAAACCCGGAGAAAAATTAGGATTAGACGGTGAACTAATATCCGATGCTGCGTCGTTCAATACAGCTGCATTAACTGGTGAAAGCAAACCTGATACGAAATCTAAAGGAGAAACTGTTCTTGCCGGAATGATAAATCTCAATTCGGTTTCTTTGGTAAAAGTTACTACAGCTTACACGGATAGTAAATTATCCAAAATCCTCGAAATGGTTCAAGATGCGACTTCCAAAAAAGCTCCAACTGAATTATTCATCCGAAAATTTGCTAAAATATACACGCCAATTGTTGTTTTTTCAGCCATCGCAATTTGTTTTGTTCCAATGCTTTTTATCGAAAATTATGAATTTAGAGATTGGTTGTACCGAGCTTTAGTTTTCTTGGTTATTTCTTGTCCGTGTGCGTTGGTTATCAGCATTCCGTTAGGTTATTTCGGCGGAATTGGAGCAGCATCAAAAAATGGAATTCTCTTTAAAGGAAGCAATTTCTTAGATGTTCTCGCAAACATTCAGAATGTGGTAATGGACAAAACTGGAACCATGACCGAAGGCGTTTTTAAAGTTCAAGAAGTTGTTTTCAATGCCGAATTCAATCAAAATGAAATTCTCCAAATGGTAAACGTTTTGGAAAGTCAAAGTACGCATCCGGTTGCAACGGCTATTCACGAATTTGTCGGCAAAATTGACCACTCGATTACTCTAGAAAATATAGAAGAAATTTCAGGTCACGGACTAAAAGCCAACATAAACGGAAAAGAGCTTTTGGTTGGTAATTTTAAACTTATGGATAAATTTTCAATTCCATATGATGTAGATCCAAATTCGATAGTTTACACTTTAATTGCCATTGCTTTTAATAAAAAATTTGTGGGTTATCTAACCATTGCCGACAGCATCAAAGAAGATTCTCAAATTACAATCGATAAATTAAAAGCACTGAATGTAAAAACAACAATGTTAAGCGGAGACAAAAACACAGTTGTTCAATTTGTAGCTCAAAAACTTGGAATTACAACTGCTTTTGGCGATTTACTTCCTGAAGATAAAGTCAATAAGGTCAAAAACATTATTGCCAAAAACGAAACGGTGGCTTTTGTTGGTGATGGAGTAAATGATGCTCCGGTTGTTGCTTTAAGTAACGTTGGTATCGCTATGGGCGGATTGGGAAGCGATGCAACTATTGAAACTGCCGATGTTGTTATTCAAGACGATAAACCAAGTAAAATACCAATGGCTATCAACATTGGAAAACAAACCAAAAAAATTGTTTGGCAAAACATTGTTCTGGCATTTGCTGTAAAAGCTGTCGTACTAATTCTCGGTGCCGGCGGATTAGCTACAATGTGGGAAGCTGTTTTTGCAGATGTTGGCGTAGCATTGCTGGCAATTTTAAATGCTGTGAGAATTCAACGGATGAGATTTTAACTATTTACAAACAGAAATTTCCAATTGCTCAGTTTTAAATATTGAACTATCTTTATCGATATTTTCAGAAGCAAAATGAAAAATCTGCCTAAACCGTTTGAATCTCCTTTTATCAATCAAATTTCATTTCACAAACTAATTGAAAGTTTTGAAGAAATTGCAAAATCAGATGTAGATTATAGAGCTAATTATGCCCAAGCTATTCTAAAAGAAATTGAAAAAATTCCTCAATTCAGAACCGGAATAGAAGATTTATCATTGATTGAAGCACATAAAGATTTAATCAAAAATCTTTTAGCAGATTTATTCCCAACGGCGCTTACTCATAATGAAATTAAAGCCGTTGCTATTCCGTTTCAAGACATAACGTTTAATTATACAGAAAGATTTAGAAAAATTCTCGACGATGCCGGTGTTGATTTTGATATGAATATCCGTGATTTTGAAGCTGATCTTTTCTATATCATGAACTGTTGTTTAATTTTAAACACTCATTATAATCAAAAATTAGATTTCAACAATCCTTTGTTTTATGATATTCCGGATAGTAATGGGATTATGAAACATTACAGAATTCTTTATAATGCCGATTTTATCGAACTCATTCCTACTCAAAAAGCTTATCCCTTTACACAAGAAGAAATCGACATACTGATCAATGACTTTGAAAATATTACACTTTGGAAAGAAAAATTTCCGCCGGGAAGTTGGATTTTAAAAGGATTTGGTATTATACAGCTTTTTGATGCTTCAACAGAAAGTGCTATTTCAAATCTCAAAACAAATCTCCTGAAAGCTGATGACGCCAAAGAAGAATTAATAGAAGACTTTGAATCAATTTTCAGATCAATCTTTAAAATCCCTGATTTAAAAATAGGATTAACATTATACGATTCTGAAGAAAAAAAATTATACAAAACCAACTCAGCAAAGAAAAACATTCATAGTCTTATTCTAAACGATTTGGATGAAACCGACTGTGACAGTAAATTATGCAAGTGCTTTTTTAATAAATTAATTATCAAACAAGAAACCTTTACAATTTCAAATGTTGATTATTATGCATCCATAAAAGGAAATGAAACTTTTGGTGAAAGTCTTAAGCAACAGAACATTCAAAGCTGCATCTTTGCTCCTGTCATTAAAGACGGTGAATTATTAGGCGTTTTTGAATTGGCTTCAGAAGAAAAAAGAGTTCTCAACAGTATTAATGCAAACAAAATGGAATTAATACTTCCCTATTTGGTTGATACTTTAAATCGTTACCGAATGGATTTACAAAATCAAATTGAAGCTGTAATCCAAAAAGAATATACCGCTATTCATCCCAGCGTATATTGGAAATTCCGTAAAGAAGCTCAAAAACACCTGACTTCTTTAGAACAATCAAAAGAGTACATTTTAAAAGAAATTGTTTTTAAAGAAGTTTATCCTTTATTTGGAGAAATAGACATCAAAGGTTCATCCGAACACAGAAATCATACGGTTAAACAAGATTTGACCAAGCAAATCAATACACTTATTGAAATCATTCAGAATTTTAAATCACAAACGAATCTGGTTATTTTAGAGCAGCGTCTTTTTGAATTACATTCTTTTAAGGAAGAATTAGACCTAAACTTAAAAGCTGATACGGAACAACTTATTCAACGCTATATTCAAACCGAAATTCATCCAATTTTACAAGGAAATACTTCTGAAGAAAATCAAATTAAGATTGATAAATATTTCGAAAAAATCGATGAAAAAAGTGGAATGTTTTATCAGGCACGAAAAAAATTTGATAATGCTTTGAGTAAAATCAACAAACAATTGGCTACTTTACTTGACGAAAAACAAAAAGAAGCACAGCAGATTTTTCCACATTATTATGAACGTTTTAAAACTGATGGTGTAGAACACAATCTTTATATTGGTGCATCCATAGAACCTGATAAACCTTTTGACAAAATTTACCTCAACAACTTACGCCTTTGGCAATTACAAACTTTGTGTGAAATGGAATTGGAACATCATCAACTAAAAGCTTCTTTGCCGTATAATCTGGAAGTTACCTCGTTGATTTTGGTATTCAGTTCGCCTATTTCAATCCGTTTTAGAATGGACGAAAAACGATTTGATGTTGATGGAACTTACAATGCTCGTTATGAAGTTGTAAAAAAGCGTATCGATAAAGCATTCATTAAAAATTCAAAAGAACGAATTACCGAAAAAGAGAAAATCACTATCGTTTATTCGCATTCCAGTGAAGAAAGAGAATATCTGGATTATATTAAATATCTTCAGTTCAAAGGAATTCTGGAACCAACTATTGAGCAATTTGAAGTGGAAGAATTACAAGGTGTTTCTGGTTTGAGGGGAATTCGGGTAAAAGTAGCGCATCAAAATCAAGGTTAATTAATTCTTTAAAAACCAAGTATAGTCAAGTTTGAGCCTCAAAATAACATATTGAATTATACCATTATAAAAAAAATCAATAGTTTATTTGGACGATAAATAAAAAGTGTATTATTTTTGCTTAACGGTGTTAAATAATTTAATACTACAAAAATGGGAAGCAAAGATCGTATTTTAAGACAGAAAGAAGAAACCAGAAAAAACATTCTGGATGCTGCCTATACCATTGCAAAAGAAGAAGGTTGGCAAGGATTGAGTATGCGTAAAATTGCTGATAAAATTGAATACACTGCTCCTATTATTTATGAATATTTTTCCAACAAAGAAGCCATATTACAAGAGTTAACGCTAAAAGGATTTATTTGTTTGAGTAAAAATCTGGAAAAAGCAAAAAGCGAATCGCAAAATCCTGCCGAACAACTGGAAAAAATGTGGATGGCCTATTGGGATTTTGCATTTGAAGATAAAGAATTATATCAGGTTATGTATGGCGTTCAAATGAACTGTTGCACCGAAAGATGTTCTGCTACCGAGAATCCTTATAATTTGTTTACCGGAGTAATAGCAAAAATTATGGAAAAAAGTAGTCCTTCTCAGGAAATAATAAAACAGAAGTATTTTACTTTCTTTTCGGTAATCCACGGATTAATTTCAGTAAATATGGTAGGCAACGGTTTACCGAAAGAAACCAATAATCAAATTTTGAAAGACGCTATTGGCGGTATCATAAAATCATTAGAATAAAAAAATTTAACTATTCATTTAACATCGATAAATTATTTAACCTAAATAAAAAATGTACACAAAGACCAAATTTACTCGCTACCATTAGCGATGACTAAGCCAATGGCTTTTTTTTTACCAATTCACTTAACACTGTTAAATACTTTAATGCAAATAAATTACAAATATCTCTAACTCAAAAAGTAATCTGAAAATGAAAAAAATAGTAACTGTAATAACCGTAGCCTTAATAGTCACGAGTTGCTCTCCTAAACAAGAAAATGCAATAGCCGAAGCTCCAATTCTTCCGGTATATGCTATTGAAAATACGTTGGCTACTACCGATGCTGAATATCCGGCAGCAATACAAGGAAGCGTAGACTTAGAAATCCGACCACAGGTAAGCGGAAATCTGGAAAAAATATATGTAGATGAAGGTCAACTCGTTTCAAAAGGTCAGCTTTTATTCAAAATAAACGAACAACCATTCCGCGAACAATTAAATAATGCTTTGGCAAGTCAGCATGCAGCGGAAGCAGCCTTAATAAATGCTCAGCTGGAAATCGACAAACTAACACCATTGGTACAAAACAAAGTGGTTTCGGAGTATCAATTAAAAAATGCCGTTGCGTCACACAAAATTGCCAAAGCCAATCTTGAGCAAGCAAAAGCAATTGTTGCTTCGGCAAGAATCAACTTAGGTTATACGTCAATTACGGCTCCGGTAAACGGATACATAGGAAGACTTCCCCGAAAACAAGGAAGTCTGGTAGCTTCTACAGATATTGAACCTTTGACAAAATTATCCGATGTACACGAAGTCTATGCCTATTTTTCATTGGGAGAAACCGATTTTATCAACTTCAAAAAACAATATTCAGGCAACACCATTGATGATAAAATCAAGAATCTACCTCCGGTACAATTAATTTTGGCAGACAACAATCCGTATACGGAAAACGGAAAAATAGATATGGTTGACGGTCAGTTTGATAAAAACACCGGAGCCATTACACTAAGAGCAACATTTCCAAATTCCAAAGGATTGTTGCGTTCGGGAAACACTGGAAAAATTCGTTTATCCATTCCACATGAAAATGCCATTGTAGTTCCGCAGGAAGCCACTATTGAAATTCAGGATAAAATATTTGTTTTCACTTTAGACAATCAAAATAAAGTTTCCAAAAAACCTATTACCATAAACGGAAAATCCGGCACAAACTATTTGGTAGAAAACGGTATAAAATCAGGTGACCGAATTGTATTTAAAGGATTTGAAAATCTACAGGAAGGAACAGTTATCAAACCGGAACCACAGACTAAAATTGTCGCAAAAAAATAATTCTTAATACATACATAAGATAAAAATGTTCAAAAAATTCATCGATAGACCTGTACTGGCAACAGTAATTTCTATCCTGTTAGTTATTGTTGGAATTTTGGGATTAACGAAGCTTCCATTACAACAATTTCCGGACATTGCTCCGCCTGCTGTTCAGGTTATAGCAATGTATCCCGGAGCAAATGCCGAAACCGTATTGCGTTCTGTAGCTCCTTCTTTGGAAGAAGCCATCAACGGAGTGGAAAACATGAGTTATATGAGTTCTACGGCAAGTAACGACGGCTCATTGGTTATTACGGTTTTCTTCAAATTGGGAACAAATCCCGATCAGGCAGCCGTGAACGTTCAAAATCGTGTATCGCAGGCCACCAGCCAGTTACCGGCAGAAGTTATTCAGGCCGGAATTACCACAGCTAAACAACAAAATAGTTTGATTATGGTTGTTGATATGTACTCGGAAGACGAAAAAACATACGATCAGACATTTTTGGCCAACTATGCCCAAATTAATATCATTCCGGAAATAAAACGAATTCCTGGCGTGGGTCAATCATTGATTTTTGGTGGGAATAAAGATTATTCGATGCGTGTTTGGTTAAATCCAAGTCAGATGACAACCTACAATCTTACACCAAAAGAAGTGATGGCTGCTATTCAGGATAAAAATTTAGAAGCCGCACCGGGAAAATTTGGTGAAAGCAGCAAAGAATCTTTCGAATATGTGATTAAATATAAAGGAAAACTGAATAAACCTGCTGAATATGAAAACATCATTATCCGTTCCAACAATGACGGTTCGGTTTTAAGACTAAAAGATGTTGCAAAAATTGAATTTGGAGCTTATACCTATGGAAATTATACCCGCGTAAACGGTAAGCCCGGCATCAATATTGCCACGATGCAACTTGCCGGTTCCAATGCTAATGAAATCCAGATTGCTATTGATAAATTAATGCAAAAAGCATCCAAAGATTTTCCCAAAGGTGTAAAACACTTGGTTCTATACAATACTAAAGATGCTTTGGATCAATCCATTAATCAAGTAATTACCACTTTAATTGAAGCATTCATTTTGGTTTTCATTGTGGTATTTCTGTTTCTTCAGGATTTCCGTTCTACCTTAATTCCGGCTATTGCCGTTCCGGTAGCCATTTTGGGAACATTCTTCTTTATGTCATTATTCGGGTTTTCAATAAACCTACTGACACTTTTTGCTTTGGTACTAGCAATCGGAATTGTGGTAGATGATGCCATTGTAGTAATAGAAGCGGTTCATGCCAAAATGGAACACAAAAAATTATCGCCAAAAGCAGCTACGACTTCTGCGATGAGTGAAATTACAGGAGCCATTATTTCCATTACATTAGTTATGTCTGCCGTATTTTTACCGGTTGGTTTTATGGAAGGTTCAACAGGCGTTTTCTATCGTCAATTTTCCTTTACCTTGGCTATTGCTATCTTAATATCGGCTGTCAATGCCTTAACCTTAAGTCCGGCACTTGCTGCTCTGTTTCTAAAAGAACCTAATCACGCTGATACACATCATGACGAAACAAATAAAAAATCATTTAAAGAAAAATTCTTTATCGGATTTAATTTAGGCTTTGAACGATTAACCAATAAATACCTCGGAAGCGTTCGCTTTTTAATTAAAAACAAATGGATTAGTTTGGGTGGATTATCAGTCGTAATCATAGCGACGGTTATCATGGTTCAGAAGACTAAAACAGGATTTATTCCTTCGGAAGATCAAGGATTTATTGCAATTTCATTATCTATGCCGGCAGGAGCTTCGTTGGAAAGAACCACCAAAGTAATGGAAGAAGCAGAAACTATTTTGGGTAATTTGGAATCGAAACGAACCTTAATGGGATTATCCGGATTTAATATGCTTACACAAACATCAAGCCCGTCTTCGGGAGTTGCTTTCGTATTGTTGAAACCTGCCAAAGAAAGAGGTGAAAACAGCGACATCAATGGAATAATGAATGAAGTTCGTCAAAAACTATCAACAATTCAAGGTGCCAGTTTCTTTGTGTTCACCTTCCCTACCGTGCCCGGTTTCAGTAACATTGACGGTTTGGATTTGGTGTTGCAGGACAAAACAGGAGGAAACCTGATTAAATTCAGCGAAGTAGGTAATAAATTCATCGGAGAATTGATGCAACGTCCTGAGATTGCTTTTGCTTTCACTTCCTTCAAAGCTGATTATCCTCAGTATGACATGGAAATTGATGAAGCCAAAGCCGAACAGTTAAGCGTAAACGTGAAAGACATATTGCAAACGATGCAAGCCTATTTTGGAAGTGCTCAAGCGTCCGATTTTAACCGTTTCGGAAAATATTACAGAGTAATGGTCCAAGCAGAAAAAAGTGCCCGAACACAAGCGTCTTCCATGGATGGTATTTTTGTTAAAAACCGTTTAGGAGATATGGTTCCCATCAATACCTTGGTAAAATTAAAACGTGTTTTTGGCCCAGAAACAGCTTCACGATATAATCTGTTTAACTCCATTGGTATAAATGCTATTGCAAATGCCGGTTACAGCTCAGGAGATGCCATTCGTGCTGTAGAAGAAGTTGCCGAAAAACATTTACCATCCGGTTATTCATTTGAATTCTCCGGAATGACCAAAGAAGAGATAACTTCGGGCGGGCAATCGACTGTGATTTTTATATTATCTCTATTGTTCATTTATTTCCTTTTGGCAGCTCAATATGAAAGTTATATTCTGCCGTTGGCGGTAATTTTATCCATTCCAACTGGTGTTTTCGGGGTATTTGCCGCAATTGGTCTAACCGGAATAGAAAACAATATTTATGTACAGGTTGCTTTGGTAATGCTCATCGGATTATTGGCCAAAAATGCCATTCTGATTATTGAATTTGCCGTACAGCGACGTCGTGTCGGAAAATCGTTATTAGCTTCTGCTATCGAAGCCGCCAAACTTCGCTTGAGACCTATTATCATGACATCACTGGCTTTTATTGTAGGATTAATTCCGATGATGAGTGCCAAAGGACCATCGGCATTGGGTAATCATTCCATTAGTATTGGTGCGGCAGGCGGAATGGTTTCAGGAGTCATTTTAGGTTTATTCATCATTCCGGTTTTGTTTATTGTATTTCAATATTTACAGGAAAAGGTAAGCCGAAAAAATGAAACAAATCTCCAATCTGTAGAAGTAATCGCTTAATTCTAAGTCAAAAAAAATGAAAAATTTTAATCATAAATTTATGCTAATGTTACTTGTATTGGTAACATTAGCCTCTTGTAACGTTTCAAAAAGTATAGAAATACCTAAAGATGCTTTGCCTTTAGCCTACCGATATACTTCGGAAGTTGATACAACCAGCACGATTGCTGACATTTCTTGGAAAGATTTCTTTAAAGAAGCCTCATTAATTCAATTAATTGACAGTGCTATTGTGCGAAACAACGATTTACAAATCGCTCAAAAGAATATTGAAGCTGCTCAATGGCAGTTAAAACAAGCCAAATGGAACAATAGTCCTGAATTGAATCTTCAAATAACAGGAACCTCTACCCGACTTTCCGACAATAGTTTAAACGGTTTAAGTACTGCTACTTTTTTAGGGAAACATCATGTTGAAGACTATAATGCTTCAGTTGGGTTATCTTGGGAAGCCGATATTTGGGGAAAAATTAAAAACCAAAAGAAAGAAGCGCTAACCAGTTATTTACAATCAGAAGAAGCAAAAAAAGCATTGCAAACAGTCATTGTGGCCAATGTTTCCAAAGGTTTTTACAATCTCTTGATGATGGATGCTCAATTAGAAATTGCCAGAAAGAACCTGACACTGAACGACAGCACTTTATTTGTCATAAATCTGCAATATGAAGCCGGTCAGGTTACTTCCTTAGCCAAGCAACAAGCAGAAGCACAACAATTGGTAGCAGCACAATTAATTCCGCAATTAGAACAAAATATTACCATTCAGGAAAATGCCTTGAGCCTGCTTGCCGGGACATTTCCAAGTGCCAAAGAGCGAAATACAACATTGAGTAAAATTAGTTTTAATAAAAACCAAGCTACCGGAATTCCATCTTCACTGGTCAGTAAACGACCGGATATAAAATTAGCTGAATTAGAATTGCAAAAAGCAAATGCCCGAGTTGGTATCGCTAAAGCCTATTTTTATCCTAGATTAAGTATCACAGCTGCCGGAGGTTTAAATTCTTTTGAGTCAAGCAACTGGTTCAACATACCAGCTTCTTTATTTGGAACTGTAGCGGGCGGATTATCTCAACCACTTTTAAATCGTAAAAAAATAAGAACACAATTTGAAACGGCAAAATTAGAACGGGAAAAGTCCGTACTTCAATTTCGTCAATCGGTATTGGTGGCTGTAGGAGAAGTATCGGATGCTTTGGTCAAAACCGACAAACTCGAAGAACAGCAAAATATTGTAGAAAACAGAGTGAAAACACTTCAAACAGCTATCCATAATGCCAATTTACTGTTTAAAAATGGTATGGTAAACTATCTGGAAGTCATTACGGCTCAAAGTAATTTACTGCAAAGCGAATTGGAATTAGCAACTATAAAACGATCCCGATTGGATGCCGAAATAGATTTATACAGAGCTTTAGGCGGCGGTTGGAAATAATAAAAAACCTATTTGTTTCAAAGCAAATAGGTTTTGTTTTTTAGACTCCTGAATTTTTAAACGCCACTACAAAAGCAATTACCGAAGTTATAATTCCTATCATAAAAATATTATAGGTAATTCGGAGTAAACGGTATTTGCGCTCTAAGACTAAACCAAGGTAATACAAATCCTTAATCATCGAATTGTGAAGATATTCTTTATCTTTTATCAACTCGTTTACAGCCCATTGGTATTCTTCAAACGGCATTTTAAAAAAGTTACCAAAAAACAAAAGATTTACTTTTCTGTCAACAATATCCTGGCGTGTAAATTTCCCGGAAGTTACTTTTGGCTTAGTCGATAATATGGCAAAAATAATACTAATCACACTGGATAAAACCATTATAAATGTTGGCACAATAAGATGTACATTCCCCGGACTATCTAACTTTGGTACAATGGTAGAAAGCGCTACTGAAATGATTATTGCATTCACCGAAAGCAAAATATTGGCTTTACTATCGGCTATTTCACTCAAACGAATATGATTGGTTATTGTTGTTTTAAACATAGAATCAATACTTCGGTCAAAACGTTCTTCTTTTTCTCGCTGTCTTCTTTCTTTGGCTGTTATTTCCATATTTTTAGTTTCAAATTGAGCAACTTTTTCCAAAAGTTTTTGGATGTTCTTATCTTTTTTGGTTTGCCAATTCTGAATAGCAAAATCACTATAAAAACGATGTTGCTTTAAAAATTTTAGATTTTCCTTCGCCCATTCTTCATCAGAGAAATCCTTTTGTGATGTTGATTTTAACTCCACTCGAAGTAATTCGGAAACTGCTGAAAAATCTTTTTTTGCCAAATGAGAATAATCCGCATCCTTGATAATTTTTTCCAGTTCATTCACCGGTTGATAATGCATGTGAGTCGCATTAATCAAAGAAACAACTTTAGCAATTCCATCATCAGGATAATTCTTTTCCTGTAAAAAAGACTGCGCTATTTTACTGCTTGATTCTTCATGTTTTTCACATCCTTTGGTATAACCTGTATCATGAAACCAAGCTGCCAAAAGCAATTGTTCTCTTTCTTCTGAAGTTAATTCTAAATCTTTAGCCATCAATTTTACCGAATTTACAACCGATAAAGTATGACCGAAATTGTGATATAAAAATGCCTCAGATAGTTTATCTTTGAATAAATTTTGAACGAAATCTTCTGCTTGTTCCAGTAATGCCATTTTTTAAATAAAAAACATTAATAATGAAATTAAGTTACCTTAATGTAGAAAAATACAAATGGAATAAAATTATAATTGTCTTTGGCTTACTTTTTCTACTACAATCGTGCGCTACTCATAAAATGCAACTTAACAAAAGTAACAATAATTCCATTACTTCTGTTAATTCAGATACGTTAAACACCACGCATACCTTTTTCCTGATTGGTGATGCTGGAAATGCCGATGATACGATAACTGCTCATACACTGAAACATCTGGAAAAACGAATTCAAAAAGCAGACAAAAACAGTACATTGATTTTCCTTGGTGACAACATTTATCCAGTTGGAATGCCAATAGACAAAAAACATCCAGAATATAAATTGGCTGAACTAAAACTAAAAAACCAACTTGATATTACTCAAAACTTCAAAGGAAAAACCTATTTCATTTCAGGCAATCACGATTGGTACAGCGGTTGGGAAGGCTTAGAAAAAGAGGCCAAAATGGTAAATGAGTATTTTAAAGACAAAAATGCTTTTCAGCCGAAAAATCTTTGCGCCATCAATGATATAAAAATAAATCCTAATACCGTTTTGATTACTATTGATAGTCAATGGTTTTTGGAAGATTGGGAAAACCATCCAAAGATTAATGACAACTGCGAAATCAAAACCAGAGAAGCTTTTTTTGAAGAATTTGAAAGTTTGCTGAATAAAAATCAGGACAAAATAAAAATCATTGCTATTCATCATCCGTTAATGAGTAATGGAACACATGGCGGGCAATTTTCATTGGAAAAACAACTATTTCCTTTTGAAAGTAAATTTCCGTTACCAATACTGGGAAGTTTTATCAATCTTTTACGAAAAACTTCCGGTGCAAGTCCACAAGATTTACAAAACAAAGTATATCAGTCTTATATCAAGCGAATGACTACTTTATTGCAAGGTCATGATAATGCTGTTTTGGTTTCCGGTCACGATCATAATCTACAATACATCGAAAAAAATAATTTAATTCAAATCATCAGTGGTTCGGGTTCAAAAACAGAAGCTGCACGAGCTGTAGGCAAAAATGATTTTTCTTTTGGCGGAAATGGTTATGCCGTTCTAAAAACTGATGCAAAAAATCAGGTTCATGTTACATTTTGTGCTATAGAAAACGATACTGAAAAAGTACTTTGGGAAAAAATCATTCATCAAAATCTAAAACCGGAATTAACAAATTATCCTGAAAATTTCCCAAAAACGATTGAGACATCAGTTTATACCAAAGAAATGACACAAAAATCCTGGATACATAATTTCTTCTTTGGCAAACACTATAGAATCTATTTCAGCCAACCGATTGTCGCTAATACCGTAAGTCTTGACACTTTATTCGGCGGATTAAAACCAACTCGTGCCGGTGGCGGACATCAATCAAAATCATTGCGTATTGTAGACAATAACGGTAAAGAATATGTGATGCGAGCTTTGAAAAAAAGTGCTTCCCGTTTTTTACAATCAGTAGCGTTTAAAGATCAATATGTAGAAAAAGAATTTGAAAAAACCTATGCCGAAAGTTTTCTTTTGGATTTCTACACTACTTCTCATCCTTACACACCATTTGTCGTTGGCGATTTAGCCGAAAAAGTTGGTGTTTTTCATAGCAATCCCATACTTTATTACATTCCGAAACAAAATGCTTTGGGTAAATTCAATGAAAATTTTGGAGATGAATTATACATGATAGAAGAACGCCCAAGCGATTCACAAAAAGAACTGAAAAGTTTTGGTAAACCCGATGCTATAATCAGTACCGATGATTTATTGAAAAAGTTGGAAAAAAGTAAAAAAAACCGTGTGGACGAAGAAAGTTACATTCGTGCAAGATTGTTTGATATGTTAATTGGCGATTGGGACAGACATTATGATCAATGGCGTTGGGGCGAATACAAACAGGAAGATAAAACCATTTATAAACCAATACCTCGCGATCGCGATCAGGCATTTACCAAATATGACGGCGCTGCTTTGGCTATTATCATGAATATTCCTGATTTGCGACACATGCAAACGTTCAAAGAAAAAATCAGCAATATCAAATGGTTTAACCGTGAACCTTATCCGTTGGATTTGACATTTTTGAAAACAGCAACCGAAAAAGACTGGCTAGCTCAGGCAAAATACATTCAGGACAATTTATCGGATGAAGCGATTAAAAGTGCTTTTTCTAATTTGCCAAAAGAAATGCAAGACGAAACCATGGAGGAAATTATCTCCAAACTGAAAATCAGAAAAAATGATTTACAGCAATATGCTTCGGAATATTTTCATGTGCTTCAAGAATTAATTGTAATTGTTGGAACCGAAGACAAAGACCGATTTGAAATCATCAGAAAACCGGATAATAAAACTGAAATCACGCAGTATCGCATCCGAAAAGAAGAAGAAAAAGTAGTTCAAACCCAAATTATCGATGGCACAAAAACAAAAGAAGTTTGGATTTACGGATTAGATGATGATGATATTTTTCACATTTCAGGAAATGAAAAATCAACGATTAAAATTCGTTTAATCGGCGGACAAAATCATGATAATTACACTATTGAAAATGGTAAAAAAGTGGTTATTTATGATTTTAAATCCAAACAAAATACACTAAATGTTGATGCTAAAACTTCGGTAAAACTAACCGATGATTATGAAATCAATTTATACGATTACAAGCGACCAAGATTTAACGCCTGGACAGGCTTGCCAAGCATTGGTTTCAATCCTGATGATGGCGTAAAAATTGGTGGAATGCTTAACTACACCAGCTATGGCTTCAAGCAAAATCCGTACACTCAAAGACACACTTTTAAAGCATTTTATTATTTTGCCACCAACGGTTTTGAGCTGAATTATTCGGCTAAATTCCCTAAAG
>VFQN01004591.1_pt1 | contig 18090 bp, 23 predicted proteins | sample 3512371 | NCBI WGS metagenome assembly VFQN01 (sample SAMN10412370, study PRJNA504923) | tailings metagenome | isolation source: Replicate 2 from Balatoc abandoned mine | place: Philippines: Itogon, Benguet | collected 2017-08-28 | reverse complement strand
CTGCCGTACTGCGACCCCAATACTCGTGAACGAACCTGCATTACGTCGCCGTGTAACCAAATTACGCAGTCATAAGCATTGCGGTAGCTGCGCCGCAGCCGAAGTGCAGTCTGCATGATCCACTTAACACAAACATGACACATGACAACTATCAGCTCCCTCCACTGCACTGCCTAGTAACAACGAAGCGCAACAAACCTCTTAATGCTCATTCATTAATGTTATACTTGATGAAACTATTCCCAGCCCAGGGAACAAACTCAGGGAACCGAGGGGCACGCCCCTGGTCACGCCCCCACGCACCACCGATGGTGGCAGCTTCCACCGATTGCGTACACCCAGCACGTCTGGTGCACACGCATACAGGGCATGCAGCCTTGCCCGGGCAACCGGGGGTTGGCCACAGGGACACGGCAAACCGTAGGCTTTGTGAACCCGCCTCCTGAGGTCCGTGTCTGTTCCTCCGATCGGACCTGCACCACTGCTCTATTGGACCCTGACAACTGGTCAACTAAGATCCCAGGTGGTCGTCGGAAGGATACGTAGCCAGCGCAAGCCAGAGAGAGGGTTGGCAGAGCCGTAAGGCCAGGACCTGTTCGGCGTTGAATGAGGCAGGGATGCACGTGGGCCATGGAGGTGCTTGACACTACCGGTAGGCGCTGTGGCGCACCCGCAACGTCCAGGCCCCTGGTCCAGGCCACATGGCGCCAACCAAAGCAAGTGCACGTCCACCGCATGCGGCGGGGCTTTGCCCATGCGGCAACGCAGGCCGCGCACGGGGTCTAGCGTGCCTGGCAATAGCCCAGGACGGAGACGGGGGCGTGGAGCGGTGGATGGTCGATGGAGGCTAACCAGCTCCCTTTCGGCCAGTCAAGCCGTTCCTTGGCTGAGAAGGCCTGGTCGAACAGGCTGGGGTGCGACTGCGTTTGTTGGGGGTGTCGCCTAGCTCTGCCGTTCCTGTTACGTGTGCCTCACCGCTGCAGGACTGGCGGGCACGCCTGGGCACACCGGGAGACGTCTCCTGGCGCGCCTCGGGTGTTGAGATTCCGTTTGCGCACTTTTGGGATTGATCTCTCACTCTATCACCCACTTCACCGGATGGCTGGATGGCGCATGGCTGTGCGTTGGACGGGAACTCGCTGCAGGAAGGCCCTGCATCAGGGAGGCATGGGTAGCTGCAATGAATTAGCGTAGCTGTCAGGGGCGTGGGGCTCGGCTTCGTTGGAGCTTGTGATTGCATATTGCATTTTTCCGTGTTCATTAGTGTACTCTGGATGGGCTGGTTGCGGTTCTGGGGCCTCAGGCGCAAGGCAGGCGTGTCGTACCATTCCTGTCGTACCATTCCTGTGACAACGGTGTGTTGCACATGCAGTGCAGGTAGAGGCACACAGGGGCACACGTCAAACGCGGAGCAACACATTACCGGGTCTGGGTGAGTGATGATGGTCCCCCGTGCACCTGAACTGACCCGAGAGATAGCCAAGGGGGACAGGGACCTGCGCAGCAGGGGTGCACAGGGCGGTGGCATGGCCGAACACCACCGCTCAACTGCGCCAACCACGCCCGCAAGGACTGCGTACCCAAGACCAGTTCGCCGTCCGCCTACAAAGTAAAATCCTGGTGTAAATGGCGATCATGCCTACTCGGAAACCAGAAGGACACACACGCAGGAGACCCCTGCCTACCCCCAGGCATCATGGTAGATGGTACCTGGCATGCGGGTTACAATGCGCGTGGGCAGGCCACGCACAGAGATCATAGGCGCGAATGCAACCACCCTAGGACTGGAGGCAGAATTACCATTTAGATATAGTACAATACTGTTGAGGGCGTCTCATCTCTGCTCTCCGGACACCCGCCCATTTTCGCTTTGTAAAGACCGAAGAGGAGATACACTCTGCGGTCCTGCTCAAAGCCTTGAATCTACAGCACTTTAACAACTTGCCGTTCGACCTCACTCAGTCCTGTGAGGTCAGGCGCACCAGGGGCTGAGCCTTCGGGCGTCGCCAAGTTGAGCACAGGTTATGGGGGAACGATCTAAGCCTTAAGCTTAATCGGCGGAGCTGCAAGATCTGTGGACATCACCTTATCTGCTCGGAGCCCAGTGCACTTTGGCTGGCATCGTTCCCCCCCGGAAAGGGCCATTCAGCACGAGCCGGCCACCGCTATCGGGGCGGCCAACCCTTGCGGAGATTACAGCTCGTCCTTAGGCCTAGCCAGTGCTCGTCAGAAAGCTAGCTGCACAAGAGACAGCCGAGCCCGGCCCCTGAGCGGTCAGTCCTGCTCGGGTAGCGTCTGGCAAGTACCACCATGGCTGCCGCGGAGGGAGAAGCTGCGGCAGCGGAGACGGGGGAGTTTGCCGTCGGAGAGCGTGTATTTGTGCCCTACGTGGACAAAAACTATGAGGCGAAGGTCCTGAAGGTAAGGCCGGGGCAGCCAGGTGTCTGTCGTGGAGAGGGGTGGGGGGTGGGGGGTGGGGGGAAGCTGAGATGACGGTTAGAGCTGGGGAGCGATGCGGTGCTGTGGCGCAGTTACCGCATGCCCACGACAGCGGTTCTTCCCTGAGGCTGGTACAACCTTAACGGGGGAGTACAGCTCGCCCGATGCATTGCTGCCTTTCCGGGGACATGGGCGCGCGCCGCAGCGGCGTAGGGGTGCGTGGTGCGTGTGGTAGCCCCTGCCCATGTCCCCCGGGCCACCCAGTGCCCCTGGCCTACTTACACTTCCCTGCCACGCGATGCCACAAGGGGCGGCCACATGGGTTCCTTGGACAACACCCCGCATGCCAATATCCGTGACGCCTCCCCCCGTTCGCCTGCCCTGCTACCGCTACCCCCCGCCTCCCCTGACCCCCCTTGGCACGCGTTGCGCTGCAGGCTGATTTCAGGCGCACGGCCGAGTACCCTGAAGGACAGTGGTTCTACTTCCTGCACTACAGGTGGGCTGCGCGGACTGGTGTCAGGACGACTCATGCTGACCCCAAGTCACATCTGCCCCCTGCGCTGCGGGTTGCAGTCCGTTGCACTGTATGCCCGAATGAAGCCAAGCTGTACCGTCCACTCGGCACCCCAGATTCACGACCCACAGCAACTCCTGGCAGAAGCCAACGCATATTGCTGTGCCGCAAGCAGTCACGTCTGCACCTTCACGCCTTAGGCCACGTGCTTCCCGTCGTTGACATGCCTCCCACAGCCATTCCCATAGCAGGTACTTCGGTAAAGCTATGCGCGTGGCTTGACTGTGCGCTGAGGCCGTAACACGTCCCTTGCATGCTGCCACCCTGCCCTCCCCCAGCGGCTGGAACAAGAAGCACGACGCGTGGGTTGAGGAGTCGGGCCTCATGAAGGCGGCGGACATGGTGGGCGTGCCGCCGCCGGAGACCAGACCGGTGAGTGGCGCGGCAGGGGGAGGGGAGGGGAGGGGAGGGGAGATGTTGCATTGTCAGGGTCGAGGCAGAGGGAGGGGAGGGGAGGGAAGGAGAGGGTTGCATAGTCAGGGTCGAGGCAGGGCCGTGGCCGTGGTGTTCGTGCCGCCGCCGGAGCCTCGACCCGTGCGTGTTGCGGCGGGGAGGGCCGAGGGGCGACGAAGAGAGCTGTGGTTAAGCGGTGTCGGGGGCACGGGGGCGTGCTGCCGTCGGAGACGCGGATGGTGGGTGTTGCGCTAGGGTGGGGGGCGGTTAGGGCGGCAATCGCATGGCCACAGTGGAGCAAGGGAGCAGGACATGGTGGGGCGTGCCGCCGCCGAATCCCACACCGATGAGACGAGCAGCCCGGGTTGTGGGGCTGCTGGGGGCTGGGGTACTGGGTGCTGGAGTAGTGGGGTACTGTGGGGTGGGGCAGTTGATGCGTGTGTCGGGCCGGGGGCCGTGGTGGGCGTGCCGCGGCCGGAGCCGGGGCGGCCTGTGAGACTTGCGGTGGGAAAGAGGGACGGGGGATGGTTGAGGGAAGAGACCTGTGGTTGCATGAGCAGAGTAGAGGGGATGAGGGTGCACGCAGCGGGCAAGTTGCCGTCGGAGCCGAGGCCCGTGGAGGTATGGTGTTTGGGTAAGGTGTATGGGTACTGGAATGGAAACATGGAGGTTTTGCAGTGGTGGTATGGGCACGGGTGGAAGGGTGACGCTGTTGGGCCGGGGCCGGGGGCGGAGCCGGAGCCGCCGCTGTTGAGGCCGGCAAGGCCATGAAGCCGTTGTGAGGGTGGGGGTGGTGGGCCACGAGCAGGTATCCTGGGCAGGGGCTGAGGACGCGGGCCGAGGGCAGGGGTCGAGGACAGGGCTGCGCATGGCTGGGAGGCCCGGGACGTGGCATGGTAGTGGGGCGGCAGTCGGGGCGGCCGGAGGCGGGCGCTCATGATACGTGCCCGGAGGATGGGCGTGAGGGGCACGTCGAGGCCGGCTTCAGCTACCCTATGTACGGTGGTTGAGTCACTTTACGTCCCACGTCCCACGTGGCACGCACGCCCCCACCTGACCCAGCGGTCCCAAGCAAGAAGTAACTGTCCTTCCCCAGTCACCGACGCACCCAAGTAAGGCGCAGCCACTAGTCACGCTGAGCCACTCCTGTACGTGTTGCGTATTGCTGCCCCCAGATGGTGGGCCCCCGCGGCGGCAAGTCCCAGAGCTACGCCGGACGCAAGGTGCTGAAGGACCGCTTCCAGCCCGCCGCCAAGAAGCAGAAGCAGCTGGCGGCGGAGCTGGGCGCCATAGGGGGGGCGGTGGTGGGCGGGATGCAGGGGGCGGGCGGCGGCGGCGGCGCGGGCGGCGCGGGGGCGGGCGCGGGGGAGGCGGGCGCGGGAGGCGCTGGGGGAGAGGCGGGCGGCAGTGGCGCGGGGGCGGCGGGGGCGGGGGCGCCGAGGGGTCTGCAGCTGGAGCTGGACATATCGCCCATCCTCAAGAAGGTGGGAGGGGATGGAACGGCGTCTGTGCGGGAGAGGGGTCATCAAGTGAGGACCAATCAGTGGCTCCTTCATTGGTTGGGCTGGTGCGTCAGAGGTAGAGTGTCTGCTGGTAGGATTGGGAAACTGCGCTGAGCTGGGCTGGGTGGAAAGCCTTGCGTTACCGCCACGTATGCCACTTTCCTACTCACCGGAAACAGCCCCTGGCTGGCGACGGTGGCGCCAAAGTAGCTACCTCGTTTCACCGCTGCACGCGTTTTCCTATCCTCAAGAGCCCGCCCCTTCTGTCGGCGTCTCAGGCCTCCCCAGGCCCTGCTGGACGACCACGACGCAATCGCGACGGACGCCAAGCTGGAACCCCTGCCATTCTGCATCGCTAAAACACACCTGATAGTACACACCTTCCTCACCTGTGCTGCACCTCAGGCCCTGCTGGACGACCACGACGCCATGGTGACAGACGCCAAGCTGGAACCCCTGCCATTCTGCATCGCTGAAACACACATGCTAATGCACACCTCCCCCACCTGTGCTGCACCTCAGGCGCTGCTGGACGACCACGACGCAATCGTGACGGACGCCAAGCTGGCGCCCCTTCCTCGGTCACCCTGCGTGGCGGAGGTGCTGCGGAGGTACTGCGAGCAGGTGGGCGTGGGTAAGGTGGAGCGTGTGTGTTGGGTGTATCACCAACGCGTATGTTCCGCTCGCCTTGTGCGCGGATGTGCTGCGGAGGTGCTGCGGACGGGTATGGGTGGTGGTGCAAAGGGGCGGTGCGTGTGGTCATAGCCGGTGGCGACGGGAATGCGCGCGTGGCCCCCACAGGCTCCACATCAGGGCTGGCTGGGGTCTGGCGAGCCTTTCACTCGACGGGACAAAGGCGGATGACAGAAAGGCGGGGTCCCATGTCCCAGCTCCTCTGCACCATGACGATGCGTACCCCGCTGTCATGTCATCATGCCGTTTCCTGCTGCTGTTGCGGTACCGTACCTCGATCACGCCCGGCCCCTGGTCAGCTTCCCGTAGGCCGCCGGGCGCAAACGCAACCGTGCATACCCCTGCTTCCCCGTACGCTACCCCTGCAAATCCCTTTTTTGTCCACCTGCAGGCCGCCGAGCAGAACGGCAGCGCGGCCGTGGAGCAGGAGGTGGCTGCCGGGCTGCGCACCTACTTCGACAAGGCGCTGTGCGCCGTGCTGCTGTACCGCAGCGAGCGGCCGCAGGTGGGCATGAGGTGACGGGACGTGATCAACAGGCTTGCCGACGGGCGCCTCCCCTCGGCAATGCACGGCATAGAGCACCTGCTGCGGCTGCCGGTCACACATTGCGGTATCCAAACACTGTGCCTGGTTCCTTACCTGCATCTGCAGGCTATGGCGCTGCTGGCCGACGGGCGGCTGCCCTCCGCGGTGTACGGCACGGAGCACCTGCTGCGGCTCTTCGTCAAGCTGCCCGACCTGCTTGCGGCGGCGGGCGCAGGGGGCATGGTGGAGGAGGCGCTGCTGCAGACAGCCACAGCAGTGCAGGTGGGCGCGTGCTTGGCTTGACGGTGTGCAGTACGGCTTGTGCTGGTGGGACAGCCGTGCATGCGTGGTGGGGCCAAGGGCCCGTGGGGCGGGATGGAGGAGGCGTAACTGTGGATTGCCACAGTCGTGCGGGTTCGTGCCTGCCCATGTGCCTGTTGTACGTGCATTCCCACATGCGTGACATGTCCTCCTCGGTCAAAGTAGGACCCGCACCAACGTCACGACCCTCCTTCCGCCCGCCTTGTGCAGGACCTGATGAACTGGGTTGCTGAGAACCTGGACTGGCTGCTGGCGCCCAAGGTAAGAGCGTGCGGGCGGGGTGTCAGCAGGTTCCAGAGTTGCCCAAGCATCCACGCCTGTGCTTCTGCCAGTGCCATTGTGTGCTAGTCAGGTGCCTGCCGGCGCACCTGCTTCTCCTTATCACAGGACCCCACACCATTCCTCGTACACTGCAACACAGGGTTGCATGTGCTGCAGCTGCCACACTCACCTTTCGCACCCCACTGTCTCGCTGTGCACCCTGCGGCCGCAGGAGACGTACCTGCACCATTGCAAATCATTGTAGCATGTAGGGTTGCATGCGCTCTCATATTCGTTCTGCTTGTCGAACTGTTTTTCACTACCCAACCCTGCAGGAGACGTACCTGGACCACTACGAGTACATGGCGTCGCTGACAGGGGAGATCGCCGAGGCGGTGGCGGCGGCGGGCTTCACCGGCACGCGGGTGCACCCGGGCGCCGTGCTGCACGGGACGGCGGCGGCGCGGCCAGTGCCGCCCACGCAGGGCTAGGGGAGCAGGGTGGCCTTTTGGTACTTGCGTTATGTACGGCAAGGGCTGGGAGTGGACTGTTGAGCTGGTTGCGCAGGTGCGAGGTGATGCATGTGGCGCACGTAGGCGGGTGTAATATTAGCTGGCATTGTATGGCATGGCCCGTGGAACAGCTGGTGTGGAAGGAAGCCTTGCTGGCAGAAGGCTTGGGCGTCCGGGAGGCAACGGCCTTGTGGCATCAGTAGGTTTTAAGAGAACCACGTGGCGGCGTGCCGGCGTGTGACGTGGTTCCGTTACGTGATTGGCAGATGAGGATGGGCTCCCATGCAAGTGATGGCGCGGGGTGCGGGACGCGGTGCGCCCCTTCTGGTGCGCCCAAGGGGCTCCCATGGTTGCGCCCTGTGGGGCGTGGACCGTGGAGCCTTGCGATCCCTCCCTCAGGGGATGCGAAACGCGCATAAAGTGTACCCTTGTAAGCGACGACCTGATACAGCTGGCAATGGCCTTTGAGCTTTTTGCCGAACAACTGTTCAGCATGGGGGTAGCCTTACATCCCTGCAGATACGAAAGTTCAGGCCCAATGGGGGTCCGGAGAGCTCGAGGGCCAATGCAAGCATGGTACTGAGCTGCTTGTCTACGTTGCCACTGGAGCTATGGCATGGCTGCATCAGGCTGCATTATATGGTCCACAGCTTCACACATGTTACTGGTAGTGCACTGGCATCTGCACTGCCATAGCTGTCACCTGTCACCAGCTATCCTCCTAACTAATCCCGTACGCTCAGCCGCACAAAGGCTGCGGTTACGACCGCACTGAACTTCCACAAGCTAACAGGTGTGAGCACGGCAGCTCTGCAAGGCATGCAGTAACTGGGACTGCAATGCCTATCTCGGCCCTCCGCTGCAACCCACACGGATAACTTCTGACCGCCTCAACTGCAACAAGTGTCCTGCTCTTCGTAACCTAGGGGCACCTGCCTCACGCGTCCCTTAGACGGCGACGACCCCCATCAGTGCCCTTGGAGTCTGCCATCCAGCTGCCAGCACACCCACGCCGCTTAGCCAGGCTGTCCTGACTGTCCATTCCTCGTCGCGCATTCAATTCTTCACGTAAGCATATGCATGTGCTGCTGTTTCAGGCTCACAACTCAACTCCCTTGGTCGCTGGCCCCTGAGCGTCACACGCCACAGGTGCCTCGGCAGCTAGCTAGCGTGCCGCCCCAGTCAGCAGCGCCCGTGAGACAAGGAGCTGGGTGGGGGAATGGAGGGCAGGGGGAAATGCAGTGGCTCGTGATACATCGACAAGATCGGTACAGGTAACTCAATGGTGCGCGACAGGGTACGCGACCCTGTCCTGGCATGCGACGTGGTATGGGCATACTGCCAGCATGCGCTTCATGCGTTATGATTCTGTGCCGGTACAACAAGGGCCCTGGTTGAGACATGCAGTAGGCCTCACAGTGGCCACGTGCTTTCTGCTTCAGCAAAAGCAGTAACCCACCCGACGTACCTGTACCTCTCCGGCCACCAGGTCCATGTAGCGCTGGTCATTGAGCCACGATGTCAGGTGAGCGTGAGCCGTGGTAAATGCAGGGCTGCTTCGGTGGTTTGTCGCCGTGGTCTGGCTGCAGTTGTGGTTGCAGTACAGTGCACCATAGGTGCAGCCAGGGCACCTCTGCCCTGCTTTGAATGGCTGCTGGCTGTGTGTGCTGCTGCAGGGGGTCCCCGAAATTGGCGACAGCGCATCTTGTACGGCAGTAAGGATGCTCGTACGGTACGGCTTCAGCTCGGGCCTGTTCCCATCGCACAGGCAAATGAGGCTCGCAGCCCGCAGCGTGTTCTTTGGCGAGTCCAGGGGCTCGCCCAGGCCCATGCCCGCTGTGCTGAGCGCCAGGAAGTGCGCGCAGTAGCCCCGTACGACCGACATGTCATACTTGTCAGCCAGCCGCAGCAGGCGCTCCACGTTGTCCTGTAAGGCGTGACACAGGTGGGAGGCGTGCGCAGCAGTAGTGTGATGGCACTGTGGTCAAGGGAAAGGTATATACAGGTAGGGAAGGTGGGTAAGACGAACGGCTGCTGCAGCGCTAGCAGCCAACACGTTTGGGAACAACCCAAGCCGTCATTTGAGCAGAGGTTACCCGGAACGAATCGAGGTTAGAGGCAGTAGTAAAAGCTTGAGGTCATAAATTTGGTTGAGCTGCAGGCCTGCAGCGAGCGATGCAGTAATGCCGGCCCCCAAGACTTACGGTACGTCCCAGCAGCGGCTGCCAGATATCGCAGCAAGCACGAGCCAAATGCATGCGGCCCTCGTTCCATATACAATAAGACCACCTCTAGATCTACACGGTACTTACCCACGTGACCAGGGCGACGGGGTAGGTGTCGGGGCGGACCATGCGCAGCACCACCTCCCACGCCTCGGGGTCGTCCTCGGGCACCTCCAGCACCCCAGGGGTGGCCAGCGGCAGGGACAGCACCTCCCGCAGCACGGGTGACGCAGCGGATAGCGCACAGCGAGGCACGCTGAGTGTCTTGTCCTCGCGCAGCTTGAGCGTCAGTATGCAGCCTGGCTCGCAGCAGGAGGAGCCTTCGGGCTGAGCGGTACTGGGAGAAGTGTTCTGCAGCGTCCCTGGCTGTGTGCTCTGAGCTCCCGAAGTTGTCGCCATGATGCTATCCTGTGCTATCCTCTTACACTGCGATACTGGTGCGCTTTGCACTCGAGGTATGCGTGCGCATGCGACGAAATGGGCTTGGCTGAAGCGCTCGCTGCTGCTTTGCGGGCAAACAACGAGTAGGTATGGCAGCGGGGTTCATATGCCAGTTTAAAACATATGAAACGTTACAGTTTATGAGCAATAGTAGTGGAGGCGTAAGGCGTCGGAGGTTGGCGGTTTGTAACCTGTAACGCACGTGTCACCCGTGATGAAGGTCGTGACAAGCCTGTGACTGAAGCACCGCAGCCCGACAGCTTGTCCACCGTTCCAGCCCAAAGCCTACACACACTGTCCACGGTTGTCAGCAAACACACTCACGCGCCTGACCGCCACTGCGCTGGTCCACACAACAGCAGCAGCTGCTCAAGCAGCAGCGGAACAACCGCCGCGCGCTTCATGTCAAAACCCTTCTGAAAGCAGCCCTTCGCATTCACCAAGCGGGTCACTCACAGCCGCCCCAAAGCTTAGAACGCTCAAAGTACCTCCACAAGTTGGGGCATCTACCGGTATGCAGACGTATGGCAGATTTTCGTGTTGTGGTCCTCACGCGTGCATGCCTTGAGCGGAACTGTGAAAAGAGTTGCCACAAGCAGACGTGTTTTGCACACTTGAGACAACAGCAGGCGGCAGCAGCCGAGCGCTGGAACCAAATATACCGCAGAACGGTACATGCTGGTCTGGTGAAGTCAGCGTGTAGCGACTAGCTCCAACAAGCTTTTCCGTCCTACGTAAGCATCGAGCGTGTCCGTTGCCTGGCACGCCGGCGGTACCAGCTGCCGTGACCACGTGCAGCCGCTGACATGCAGCGCAGGCGCAGCCTCAGCACTTGAAGGCCTTGGCCACGGCGGGCAGCGTTGCCAACTGCATGCAGGTAATTGAGGCAACGGGGCGCAGTAATGAGCTCAGCACTGGCCCCTTGGGTCCCGCTGGGGGCAACGCTGAGGGCAGGTAAGATACCGGTTATATGCGAGCAGGTCAGGGGTCCATCAGGTGGTAACGCGGACTGTCAAAACGAACCAGCGAGAAATCTGGCGTAGCCACGGACGAGACTGTATGCTGTCGGCTGCAGTGACATTTGAAAGAACGCTGCGGTTCACGTGTTGATTATCTACCAGCACTGAGGTGCCGGTTGTATGCGAGGTTGCCATCAGCTGGTGACACTGACTGCCCAAACGGGCCAACAAGTTGGCTGCCGCACGTAGCCACCGGCAAGAAGCTGTGGGCTGCAGTGACAGTGTACAGGACGCTGCGGTTCACGTGTTGGGCAAGAATTGGATCACCGCGGGCCTAACCCACCTGGACCTCGCTGCAGACGAGTGTGCCGTACCGCGGGTCCTTGAGCAGCTCCAGCAGCCGGTCCAGGAGCTTGGAGTTGGGGTAGACGAACCCCTTGCTTGGTGGTTACGTAGGCGTGGCAACTTTTGCACGGTGCAGAGTAACTGCCGCCGGCCCTATCTTGCACCCTGAAACAGGTAGGGCAGTGAGACGCCTTCCCTGCAACAAGCTTTGACAGTGCGCCCTCCACGGCAGTGGCCATGGCCCTGCGGTACGGCGCCAGCTCCTCCGCCTTGCTACTGCTGCCGTACATGCACACCAGGCTGGCGGCGCGCAGGACGTTGCGTGGGGCGTCCAGGGGCTGCTCCAGGTCCACGTCTGGGTCTGACACGTGGTGTATGAGGAATTGGCAGCAGTGGCCGCGCACAAAGGCCGTGTCGTACTTGTCAGCCAGCATCAGCAGGGCCTCTACGTTGTCCTGTTGGGAGGAGGGAAGGATATGGGTGGTGGCTACGTAAGGCGTTGGCGGCAGCCACTTGACCACCCACGCGTTTGCTACGAGCGAGGCTGCTGTAAACGTGCTGGGGGCAACACAAGTACGGTGCCAACGGTACTACTTGCGGGTGGCCACCCGTGGGTCAATCTGCTGGCCACTGCCCACCCACCCAGCTGATGATGTCAGGAGCGAAGCCGCAGGGCACCAGCAGCCGCAGCGTGGCCTGCCATGCCTCGGGGTCGTCATCCGGCAGCAGCAGCACCCCAGGGGTGGCCAGCGGCAGGGACAGGGCCTCGCGCAGCACAGGGGACGCCGCGGCCAGGGCGTATCTCGGCACTGTAAGAGTCCTGCCGTCTCGCAGGCTGAGCGTCAGGACGCAAGCCAGCTCGCAGCAGCAAGCGGCGGTGTCGGCGGACATGGTTACGATCGCGATGAGGTACTTGGTCGCAAGCGTAGCAGACTCCAGGCTGCTGCTGAAATGATGCGCCTGGGAACAATTGTGTGCTATGTCGGTCGTTTATGCCGTAATGAGAATGCAAGCGTGTCGGAGAAGACTTCATTTCGCCGACCCATGGGTCAGTTATGCACAATGTATGGGATTGCTTGCGACAACGTTGGCACGGCCAACGACACACACTGTGCTCTGGTGTTCAGAAAATACCGTACTGATGCTCATATGGCGCACCCCAAATGGGAAAAGCGACATGCACGAGAATCCAGGGGCACGCTATGCCAAGGTGTAGTAGGATGCAGTGATGGCAGGTACATCTATCGCATGTTTCAAAGCGAGTTCAAGAGGTCTAGAAGGTGTGCCTGCATGGGCACCACGTGCCCACGACACCCCTGGGCAGGCGCCCATAAGTAATAGAAGCACTAATCACTAATGTACATGAAATAATTCATCACCATGCAGCGCCACTGTTGTGTCTGGGCATCATCTCAGCAGGCGTGTAGCCTGCGCAAGCACCCATGCACTGAAAGCCGCAGCGTGCATGCGCCCTGACCGGCAGTCCGAATCCAACATGCCCACAACAGCTTTGTACAGCACTTCATTTTTGACTCCACTCAGCCCTGCCGCGATTTTGTCCCCCAAGCCGTGCGGGCGGGTAAGGGCGGGGAAGCATCTGCATGCATCTGCATCGGCCGCTTGTGTGCGCAATGAGGTGGCATCGCACCACTCCAGCCAACACCTGCACAACACACTATCATTCCTTTTGACCTCGAAACAACAAGCCCTCCAACTCTGTCAGAACAACACTTGTGCTCTTGCCTGGGCATCTGGGACTTCTTGTACCGCGCACTGGTGCCATCTCCCCTAGCTGCAACTGCAGGGCCATCTAACACCAAATACCTGCCGACGGTGCAACGCGCACACGCCTAGGCGCTTGAAGCATGCTACCACACACGCCGTGCTGTGTGCCACATCTTTGCTGCCCCGCGCGCACTCCTGCCTCCTGCACAAGGATGGGTCATCACCAGGGGCCAGCAGCCGGGGCCGGCACCTCCTTGGGCAGCGCCTGGGCGACCAGCACCTGCCATCATAAAGCATTCGACCAAACGGTAAGCTGAAGAGGAAACCTTAAGCTCAGAGCCCTGCTTAAAGCCGTGTCAAGGGTGTAAAGGTGTGAACTATAGTTCGCTGGGTCCCAAGACAGGCAGACGGGCGGGGGGCAAGTGGACTGTCTTGTGTCACTGTGCAGCGTCGACGCGCGGACGAGGTACGGCTGGCGGCACGCACCTGCACTTCAGCTCGGCACGCCCTTCAGCAGCGCCTGGGCGACCAGCACCTGCCATAGTGAAGCAATGAAGACGTGGGAGCTCGGAAGTGTGCTTAGCGCCACGACCGCACGGCGTGGTAAGGCTGTGAATGTGATATGCGCAACAGATCCGCTGGGTCCCAAGACAGAGAAAGGCAGGCACACGTCTGCGTCAAGCATGTGTGGCTGTCAAACTGTTTGCGTGCTGCAGCTGCACAGCTTGTCACGCAGCTGCACACCTACGGTACCGTATACACGCACCTGCACATCAGCGGTGATCAGGGTTTTGTAGCGCGCGTCGCCCAGCCAGCGCTCCAGGTGGCCGCGCACCGCCTGCAGCTGCTCCGTTCCGAGGTCCTTCTGGCCTTTCACCGGTACTGCTTTCTTGGCGCAGGAGGCTGTCGTGATGGGCCAGAGCTGGAACTGGAGCGAATTGAGCACCCCCGTACGGTACGGCAGCAGCTCGGGTTTGGAGGCCAGCGAGTCCACCAGGGAAGCAGCCCGCAGCGTGTTCTTTGGTGAGTCCAGGGGCTCGCCCAGCCCCATGAAGAAAGTGTTCAGCGACAGGTAGTGCGCGCAGTGGCCCCGTACGACGGCCATGTCGTACTTGTCAGCCAGGCGCAGCAGGGGCTCCACGTTGTCCTGTTGCAGGGTGGATGCGAATATCCAAAGCGGTGCAGGTGTGGAATGCGTGGGGCCAGGTGGGGTGGTGGGGTGCGTGTTGCAGCGCTGTATGCCCAAGCTGTCCCTGTCCCAGTGCACCCGCGTCCCACCCGGGTTCCAACGGTACGCATAGCCCCGCACAGCCGGACCTGTTGCTGGGACGCGAGGCATCACGACAAGGAAGCCCAACGCGCTATGCTGGCAGCACTTGTCTCTCCCGAAGGCCGACGGTGTAACCCACATGAGCAACACGCACCCGATGTGAGGTCAGGTACCATGTGTGTCATCCTTCCAACCGGCAAGCACGTGTCCCAGCCCCTGCTCTCCTCATTCAACTCTAAACGACTGCCTGGGCCGCAAGGATACCCACCCAGTTGACAAGAGCCATGGGGTAGGTGTCGAGGCGTATCATGTCCAGCACCGTCTTCCATGTGCCTTGGTGGTCATCCGGCAGCGGCAGCACCCCGGGGGTGGCCAGCGGCAAGGACAGAGCCTGGCGCAGCACCGGGGACGACGCAGCCAGGGCGCAGCGACACGCGCTGAGGGACCTGCCACCGCGAACCTTCAGCTTCAGTGCGCAGGCTGCCTCGCAGCAGGCTGCTGAGCTTGCGGGCTGCTCGGACGCGGTGCCTTGCGCGCTGGTCGATGCACCCTGCGCGTCGTGCTTGCGCTTTTGACCCATGTGATCGGGCGTTATTATAGCTTATCTTGTAGCGGAAGTACTTGAGGCCACGCTTCAGAGTATTACAGTTTGGCGGATGTGGGAAAGGAAGGCAGGATGCTCGGTTTCGCACTTTCTCTCGCAGCACGTTTCCTGGTCAGCGAATACCTGGGCGCACCCTAAGCAGGTGTCATTTACTAACACGTATAGCACAGGCGCTGACAGGGTTAGTTGTTGCGGAACCCTTGCAAGTTGGATGTTCCGTACGATTTTGTGATGGATTACTTTGCGGGCACTGGCTGCCGCATCGTTACATAGTAATAATTGAAAAGAGCAAGTGTAGCAAGCACCATGACCAGTACGCCCATCGAGCGACGAGCGCATGGGGCAGCGCCAACTGGGTCACGCCACCAGCCACCCACCTCGCCACCCACCCACCCACCCACCCACCCACCCACCTTGCGCAGACCCAAGGCACTGGTACGGACACCGGGAGTCCTGACTGGTCCTACACATAGACAGGCAGTTGGAACAACTTTTTGAGCTCCTAGTCAGCTGAATTGTGTACATATGCCGCTACGCTGCGCTCCCAAACCCGCCTGATCGCACACGGGGGCACCTGAGCCCACACCTGGCCCTCGTTGCACCCATGACCAGGCAGCCACGTACGGTAGCCAGGGCAGCCACCAGGCCTTCAGCACATCAGCAATAGCATGCGTTTGAGACCCAGCAAACACAGCATCGACGGATAGCACAAGACGACAGTCCATAACGTAATGGAAAACCGAACGGCCTGCAGCACGCAGGCTGAGCCAGCCAAGCGGCCCCAAAAGCCGGGTCTGTGCAACATTTATACGTTCTTATGGCCCCCCTTGGCTCTCCGGACGCGCCCTACTGGGCCTGCAACTGTAACAACTGTAACTGTATACACATAGCCTGCAACCATGCATGTAGGAACACAAACGAGGCGACAGAGGAAACAAGCTGCAGCGTGCAGATATTGCAAAGCACGGACTGACTGGTTGCACAAACCAATTAGCAAGAAGTACGGTGCGGTACACTGCCTGGAACACATGTTGGCAGCCACCTGCAAGTCCATGTGGACGGGAAACCACCGCCTCAACACCCACGTCGCTGTGCGTGTCAATTACTAAAGGCGCAAGAACACATGGCACCAATGGCGCAGTGCGTGCCACGCGCACTGCACAGGGGCGTAATGCTTAGCACACGTGCCACACCATGCTCCGTCCCGATGCCAGACGGCCACGGGACCCCACACACGGTCCTATGCAGGGCCCCCGGTCCTTCGGGGAGCTACTGCTTCACTACTGCTTCTACGTGGCGGGTTGCTGCTTAAAAAATTCTTGCGTCGCTGGCAATGACTGCATGGCAAAAGTCAGCATTTAAGTGCACTTGCGCCTGGCTTGCAGCGACGCGGCGGCAGTAGCCGTTGCACGGTACACCCTGATGTGGTTGAAAGCCGTGCAGCATCCTCCAACGCTGTGCACATTTCAACCCGGCTAAACACAAAGCCATACATAATGTACTGTGCCCATACCGTACTAAACTGTATATGCCTGACCCAATCTACTGTACGTGCACGATATGCCTGGCTCTTCCTGGCCGCTGCCGATCTGGTACAAGGGCCGTTAAATTAGGGTGCCCTTTGCCGGTGCTCTTCGAACGGTGTCCGACGCCTCCTGAGAACCACAACCTTGTGGTCGCCTGTCCCATCGTTGCCGCCCTTGCCATCCATGCCGTTCTGTCTATCCTTGCCATCTTTGACGGCATACGGTACCCTCTCATTGCGCCTCACTTCTGGAGCGCCTTGACCAATGCGTGCGTGACAGCCATCTGCTAGGCAGGAGGTACGCAGCGGGGCTGTTGCACAAGGGGTAACATCAACCCTGTTGCACTACCGTACAATGCACAACATAGTCCTTCCTGCTCCCCCGTGCATCAGAGACCCCATGAAGCACGACCCACGGGAAGGGTGGTACGTGCAGTGCGCGACTGTGCGTCTGACAATTAGCGACGCTTGGTGATTGTGAACATGGTGGGTGGTAATAAGCATGTGGTGGTAAACAGGTCGTCACCATCGGGGCTGACAAGTGGCCTCCTGCACCTAGCAGACCACCATGTGGGCCAGCCGTGTACCAGTTGTGTACCTCACCCTCAAGCCACGTTCTATGCCAATGTGCAAGTGTGGGTTGCAAAGCTATCGGCGCCCATCAGTGCGCGGGGCCACAACACGTAGCACCTACGGTAGGCCGGCATGCCCAATGCAAGGAAGCCCCCAACACGCACCTGCACCTCGCCGACCACAAGCGTAGGGTAGCGTGGATCGCGCAGCAGCGCACCCAGCCTCGCCAACATCGGCGGGTTGGGCAGCAGAGGTGCCTCGAATAGGGCACGCCGCAGCCGCCCGAAACGTGGCTCCGCACTACCACCTCGCTCAGCACGCTCTCCACCGCGGCGAGCACCAGTTTCCGATAGGGTGCCACCTCCTCGGAGGGCGTGCTGCTGCTGCTGCTGCCGCTGCCGCTGCCGTACAGGCACACCAGGCTGGCGGCGCGCAGGACGTTGCGTGGGGCGTCCACGGGCGGCTCCAGGTCCATGTCGGCCACGTGGTTGGCTAGGAAGTGGCAGCAGTGGCCCCGTACGATGGCCATATCGTACTTGGCAGCAAGCATCAGCAGGGGCTCCACATTGTCCTGTGCAGGATGTGCGTTCGCACAAAAGAGGATAGTGGGTGGAGGTCCCCATAGGCGGTAGGGTAAGCAAGGGGAAACTGCGATGGCAGGGCGCAGGCAGGAACTTGTCCTGTCCTGCCCATGAGCAACATGAAGCAGCGCGCTGGGGCTCTGTTCACACCCGTTGCACTCGACTTGCTCGTGCGTCAGAACAGGAGCGAAGATAAGGCATAAGGAACCAAATGGCTCTATCTGACGAGTTGCCACATGTCTCACTGCATATGCGTTGTAGGCTGTACCCCCTGGTGCATTACATGTGCGTGTGGGGGGTAAGGCGGCAGGCTCGGTCAGCACATTGGCAAGTGCGGTAGCTATGCACCGTTGGACAACCACTCGGCTCACCCAATTGGCCAGGTTGGTGACGAAGCTGCTGGGAACGAGCATGACGGCGTGCCATGCGTCAGGGTCGTCGTCGGCTAGCTGTAGCACTCCGGGGGCGGACAGCGGCAGTGAGAGCACCTGCCGCAGCACGGGGGACGCCGCGCACAGCGCGTAGCGCGGCACGCTCAGGGCCTCGCCTCCGCGCAGGCTCAGGGTCAACGTGCAGCATTGTGAGCTTCCGCAGAGCTCCATTCGCGCGATTTGCCGC
>VFQN01004590.1_pt1 | contig 18099 bp, 28 predicted proteins | sample 3512371 | NCBI WGS metagenome assembly VFQN01 (sample SAMN10412370, study PRJNA504923) | tailings metagenome | isolation source: Replicate 2 from Balatoc abandoned mine | place: Philippines: Itogon, Benguet | collected 2017-08-28 | reverse complement strand
CGTCAGAATTTCTGCTAACATCGCCCAGAATTCTGACGGTACTGGTCAGAATTTCCACGGCGATAACAAGGTGAAATTCTGAATCCTTCAGAATTTCAGGCCAAAACATTCTGAACCGTTGCCGAAACGGCCGTCAAAATTATAATAATTCTGAAGACCGGGACACTGCCTGTGTTTATATAGAGTATGCATGAGCTTGTTTGCTAGGACGCGTTGGACTCATAACTGCGTTTGCCATAGGTAGTCTTTATAGGAATGGGGTGTCCTGATTAGGGTGCACGCAGGTTGTCGGTTGGGGCGAGAGGGGTTGTCCCGCGGGCTCCAACCCCCGTCATTACTTGGGTGAAGCAGTAACTGTGCGGGGCTATTGGAAGCTATGAAAGTAATGCGATGACTGCACTGCATCGTGCAATGGGTTGGATTCCTCATGCTGGCCTGGCGTTGTCTTTTGTCGGGTTGTGCAGAAACGAGTGGTTGTGGGCCACTGTGGTGCGTACGAAAATGGGATCTGGCAGCAGGTTCCAGCAGCACTCACCGCATTTCCTTCCCCGTGCCTTCAGCGACGCAAGCCCAACACATGCCAGGTGTGTGGGCGGGGGCGTGGTGGTGGTTGCACGGCTGCCATTGCGCGGCAAAGCGCATCACGTCATTCAAGCTTGTGGACATTGGCGCTGTGCAGTTTCCGTCGCGAAGCCGTGCGCATATTGACTGAACTGGGATGCACAATGAGCGGCACGGCTTCGTTTCAGGCAGGTTGAGATGAGCGGGCCTACCTACCTGTCCCAATGGTGGTCGGTGCTTGTCGTGAGTGCAGGGAGGTGTTCATAGTGGACATCCGTGCTTATGACACGCTGCGTGACTACGAATCCCTTGGACTGCAGTAGCCAGCACTAGATACGTGATGCTCATGATTGGATTTCCGGTCGGGGTCCATTGTCCCTTGTTGGGGCAAGCAGGGAGTCTGCCGCCTTATAGTATTGTACAGTTGTCATTGGGCTTGCCGATTACGTTCTGCACTTGAATTTGCCGCGCAGATCACTGTCGAGTCACCGCAATGGTGTGCTCAACTACGGTGCTGATATGGCTGGCGCACAATGCGTGCAGGAGGGGACTACTGTGCGCCCTGTGCGGTAGGACTTGCATGCCGTCCTACCCCTATGTGCCCTACGTGTGGGCTCCACTTTAGGGTCGCACTTGGCTTCTACGCACTGCATTTCGTTCTTTCGTACAACATGCTGTCATCGTCTGTGCGTGGGTACCGTAATAGCTATATACCACGCGGTCTTAGACTGGTGCATACCACGCGGACATGTCTCGGTGCGCAGGAGTCCAGGCGTGGCTGCTTTTCGTGTGATGGAGTGCCTTTCACAAAGACGGGATCAAAAGCGTGTGTTCACAAACGCTGAGTACAATGTATGCATGTAGGGAGTACGACGGGCACGCACCGGAAGCATGAAATGGTCATGTCGATGTTATGGGGATGTCGGACTTGGAACGTGTGGTCCGAGCTGCAACCACGCACAGAGTGGCAGGGGGAAGGGGGCTGGCAGGCAGCTACTTTGTAGAGCAGCTGTACGGGAGGGAGACGGCAGTGGGGAAGGCAGGCCGGCAGCTGTAGCAGTTGCAGCGGCAACAGCAGCGGCAGCGGTAGCAGCAGCTGCTACCACGCTGGAAATGACGAGGCGACAAACCTGTACGCTCGGACTGACATGTAAAGCTGCGGCTTGGGCTCAATAACGTCACCACACGCGGCTGCACGCGGAGGGTGCCCAGGTGTACCTTCCCCTTCCCTCTCCCTGATCCTCCCTTGGCCCCTCTCCCTGGCACGTCTGAAGTCGGATCGTCGCAGCAGAATCGACGACGATTTCGTTTACGATGTGCGCATGTGAATGACTTTTTCAGTTGTTTTGCGCAACAGCTATTTATTGCAGAGACGACTTCTCTCAAATAGAACAAATAGCTCTCGGGGCACAAGGAGGACGACTATCACCTCGATTGACTCGGCACAGCATACACTTCATCAACAATGATATTATGCAACCGAAGCATAGGAGCTACCAGCGGCTTGGACGCGGCGTCTGTGCCGCCGTCGGCACGCTTGCGCAAGACTCCAAACCTTGTCTCGCCAAAAGATGCAAGCAATTGCGGGCAATGGAGTCCACGAGTAGCATCCCAGGATGCGAGCAAGCGCCGAATGATACACCTAGCAGCTGTTGCGTCGGCGTCTAGCACCGAAAGCGCCCCGACGGAAAGGGCTGCCAGCACAGCGCGAGGACCTTCGCCGTTCTTGGAAATTGGCGTGGATGAGACGCTCTTGGTACGCATGTTGGACTGGGCACATGCCCTGCGTGATAGTCCGCTGTTGGTCTCCCTGTCGACCACCAGCAGCCCTTGTGGCGTGCCCACTTGACTTGTCGGCATTCTAGACAAACGACACCTGTGGCTTTTGCACCAGTGTCACACAGCTCACAGAAAGAGCAGTGCAGGCACCTCGTACCGTCCCGGAACAGTGCTTATCGCCCACACTCCCCAACCGGTGCCCGAAAAAGCTGCCCAGCTGTGAAACTGCCATGTCGTCTCCTCCTTGCATCTGAAGCTCTGCACAGCCCCCAATTGAAAACCCGCAGCCCCACCTACACCCCCACACACATCCACACACCGAGAACCTGTTTGCAACATGCACTTGCTTTCCCGCAAATGTATCGCCACGCAGCCCCACATGCGGCGCCACACCCATTCAAACGCACACACAGCCCTTCCACCCCAGTCCCCCTTGCGTCTCACCCCATGCATCCAGCATCCTGCTTGAGGATCCACCCACTTGGCCCCGCCACATCCCCTTGCAGGACGGGCTGGCGAGCTCGGGCGTGTCACGGCCGTCCCCCATCCAAGCGGCCGCCGTGCCCGCCATCCTGTCGGGCGCCAACTGTGCCGTACAGAGCTACACGGGGTCGGGAAAGGTACGCGTTGTGGGTTTGGGAAGCATGCAAGCAACCTATTGGGGTTTGCGGTTGCCGAGATGGACGGGTGAAGGACAGGGAAGGGGTACCAGGGCACGACCCTCTTGCCAGCTTCGGGCTTCCCTTCTGACGGGGTCGGGCAAGGTCGGGCAGGGCAGGGCAAATACGGGGGCTAGGGGCCCACGGGGGGAGGCACTCACAGGCTTTTGTCAGCGGTGTGCGCTGGGGAGGGAAAAGGGCAGCAGGGGGCAGGGGTGGGCGAGCCCTCGTTGGCGATGGGTCCCCAGGGCCCATTCGCGGGGCCATAGGACTCGAGGTCTGCGAGGGGCCTGTGCTGTAGGAGTTGGGTTGCAACCACTTCACCGCTTGCCCTGACCCCCGGCCGCCTTTGTGTGCCCGTGCCTTACTGTTCGCCGTGTCGGAGCACCTCTTGGTTAGCTCTGGAGGCGTAGGAGCTGGTGTTCCAGCTCCCTCTTACCACCCCGATATACCGCATCCCCCGTGGCACGGCACCTGCACTCGCAGAACGTTAACCCCAACCCTGTCATATAAACGCTATGTGCATATCACTTCCCAAATTTCACAGTGCACCCACCCCACAGACGCGGTCCTACACGCTGCCGGCCCAACCGTTGGCGCTACAGCGGACCTAACATGATCATGCGTACTGTATAAACCTAGTGCGTCACGGTAGTGTTTCTGATGTCTGAACTGTGCTCCCCGTACCACAGACGCTGTCCTACATGCTGCCGGCCCTCACGTTGGCCCTGCGGCGTGCCGAGGCGCTGGCGGCCGACCCTGCCACCCCAAAGCGCGGGGGCTTCCCAGACGTGCCCATCCAGGTAGGCACGCCGAATACGGGTGCTCCGTACACCGGTACCGCACGTGGAGAGGGCCAAGGGAGGACAGGAGTCTTGTTTGCCAGGAGCCCCTTCGTGGCTCTCCTCTCGCTGGAGCTGGCAATGCAGCTGCCAGTTGCTGACAGCAGTTGCTCGTGCCAGGTGTGATGCCAGGTGGGCTAGTGCCGTGTGCGGACGCCAGGTGCCAATGCTGTCGCCCCCCTCCCCTCGCCCCCAGGCGCTGGTGGTGGCCCCCTCCCAAGAGCTGGCCATGCAGATTGTGCGCGTGGCCAAGGGGCTGCTGCCCTCCGACCTGCGCTACGCCGTGCAGCAGGTCATCGGCGGCGCCAACCCCAAGCGCCAGGCGGAGGCGCTTGCGGCGGTGCCCGGACCCCTGGTGGTGGTGGGCACGCCAGGTCAGTAGCCAAGCATGTGTACACGTACGTGTGTGTGGTAAGGGTTTGCGTGGCTAAGCGCCAGGCGGAGGTGCTGGCGGCGGTGCCGGGACCGCTGGTGGTGGCGGGCACGCCAGGTGAGATGGTGTGCAGCGGTACGCAGCGATTCACGGGCAGTCGCAAGGTGTGTGTGATTGGGGTTCTGTTTTCGACGGGCGCAAGCGTAAGGGAGGCTGCGAGGGAGTGGCATGGACAGCTGGCGGGAAGCCATTTGCGGCTTACATGGCATACAGCTTCCGTGGCTACACGCCTTCCGTGGCAACATCCTAATGTGGTGGTAAGAACTGAAGGTGGGGCTCACGTGGGGTGACAGGAGGGCCTGTCAACTACAAGCGTTACGTGGAATCCCGTACTGCGCACGCATACGGCCTTACACGTACGTATCTCGCTCTTGGTACGCCGCAGGCCGTCTTGCCGAGATGACCCGGATCAGCACCCTGCGCCTGCACCCCTGCCCGCTCATGATTCTTGACGAGGTGCGTTCACTGGGCGTATGCGTTGTGGGCGCCTTGTAGTTAAGCTGCCCAGGCATTCTGGTGAACGGTCCAGGCAATAGCAACCACCGGAGAAACTGCGTCGCTGCACGGCATAGGCCACTAGCGCCTGGGTCTCATTGTCGGCCAATGCCGGAGTCCTCTTGGGCCGCTGGCGCCTTGCATGGTGGTCACGCCCTTGCTTTGCCAATCATCCAAACGCGCGATAAGCGTCACAAATCGACCAGCTGCTGGCCTCCTATCTCTATACAGGGCACGAATGTGTGTCTTAGCACAATGCATGCTGGGCCCTCACCACAGGCCGACCAGCTGCTCGCCCCCACCTTCGCCGAGGACGTCAACTACCTGGCCAACCACTGCGGCAAGCGAACCGTCCTGCCAAAGCAGGAGCTGCAGCAATACCACCAACAGCAGCAGCAGCAACATGACAGCAGCCATGGCGGCGAGCAGCAGCCGGCGCAGCCACCGGCCCCCGCTCGCTCCCCGCCGCGCCAGACGGTGCTGGTCAGCGCAACCCTGACGCCCACGCTGCTGTCCAAGGCGGAGCGGTGGTGCCCCGCCCCGCGCTACGTCACGGCTGGCGCCGCGCCGTCGGCGGCGCCGACGGATGCGTTCGATGTGCTGCGGCAGGGCGGAGGGGCGGCGGCCGGAGGGACCGCAGAGGTGAGGGGTAATGTGGTGGTGGGGGTCAGGGGGGGCGCGAGAGGTGTGCACGTGTGCTGCGGCAGGGCCGAGGGGCGCCGGGCGGAACGGCCGAGGTGAGGGATCATGTGACGGACGGGTCAGGGGGGGGGGGATGTGTAACGATGTGTTGCGCTGCGGCAGGGCGGAGGGGCTGCGGATGGGGGAGTTGCGGAGGGGGGTCTTGGGCTGTGGGCTGAGGTTGCTGCGACAGGCAGGACACAAGCTGGCGGGGCCCTAAAATAAGCGGGGCAGGAGTGCAGTGCAACCGTTTTGAGGACATCAGAGATTGGACAATGGGCGATGAGGCGTGCGAGTCCCATGCCGGACACGTGTCGGCCATGGACGAAACCCGAGGAGGGGCGGCTAAGGGCGAACGGTCTGCAGGGCCTCACACTGTTAGTTACGTGGTGTACCCCCTACTCGACAGCCGACAAGGCCATGACAACTTCCGCGTCCACCTGCGCTTAGCTACTCTACCCGTCCCCCGCCTGCCCACAGTCTCCGGCGTGGGGCTGGGGCGCTCGCGGGTGGGACGGCCCCGCCTCTCCGTTGGCTGCCCGCACGCACAGCACCGCGGGCGGCGTGGAGGGCGAGGGGCTGGTCCCCACCATGCCTCCGCAGCTGCAGCACTACTACGTGGTGACGGAGCCACGGCACAAGGCAAGTGTGTATTAGGGTGTGGGTTTGGGTGTGGAGTAGGGCCTGGTCCCCACCATGTCGCCGCCGCAGCAGCAGTGTTGCGTAGTCACGGAGCCGACGCATCAGGTTCGCGTGCGCATATAAGTTTGAATTTGGGTCGGGGTGCGCTTGGAGTATTGCGGGGTTGAAGGGTGAAGACAGCCCGGTTGCTCTCCCAGTGCGCTGCTGGGAGCCCTCAGGGTGCGGTGCGGCGTCCCAGAGGTTGGGCCAGAGGCACCGCTTCTTCTTTTGCTACACCCTTCACCTGGGCCCCTTACCCACCGTCACCCCTCCCACCCTCAGGTCGACATGCTCCGCCGTGCCATCCACGCGCTGGGCGTGTCCCGGGCGCTGGTGTTCATGAACTTCCAGCAGCGGCTCAAGGACGCGCAGTTCAAGCTGCAGGCGAGAGGCATGCAGGTGGGCAATGGTGGCCGGTTGGTGCGGTTGGTACGGTTGGTTTCTCGGGTGATTGTGCTGCTGGCAGGGCAAGCCGAGGCCGGGCGTGCGGCACGCAGAGCGGTAAGCTGTCGGTTGGTTGGTAGACTGCAAGGTGCAGGCACAACCTCACAAACATAGTTATATTCATAAGGCTAAATACGAAGTGAAGTATACTCCTTTCAGTCTTTGCTTTTGGAGGTATAAAGGCATAAACCCGAAACGCACTGCGGGCTGCCAACTCCCTTTGTGCGCAGGTTGGTGCGCTGCACGGCGAGATGCCGCGTCTGGCCCGCTCCACGCTGCTCGAGTCCTTCCGCCGCGGCAAGCTGCGCGCGCTCATGGTGTCCGACGTGGCGGCACGTGGCATCGACGTGCCCTCCTGCGACGCCGTGTTCAACCTGGAGCTGCCGTCGTCAGCGGCGCACTACGCGCACAGGTGCGAGCTTCTCGTGTGCTAAAGTGACAACTTGGAAAGTGCTGTGCCGGTGAGACTGCACCAGCTCCTACAGCAGCGCTAGCTGGTGACATTAGTCTGTCGGCGTGCCTGCGCCTCGGGGCCTGTCGGCAGGACTGCGTTTCCACGTCCTCACAATGGGCACGTGGCAGAGGCGTGTGAGCATGCGGCATGGAGCTGCCGTCGTAAGCGGAGCCCTACATGCACAGGTTCTACGTTACTCATGTAGTACTGCGACGTCCAGCCGTGCTTTGGCAGCTGAGCGCCCTTAAGGAAAAAGCCGGTATGCCTTGCACTCTGCAGTGCAGCAGCTCCTGCGACTGGTGTACGAGTTCCCGCTCTCGTTTTGTTCAAGCGTCGCGTCTGCTGTACAGACGGCGAGCGTCATGCCACACTTCACACGTGGTACGCCTGGACGCAACATGTGACAACACACCATACCTTCCCCGACGTGCCATCATCGCTTTCGAGCGCTACGTCTGTCGTACAGGCGGCGCCCGTCATGCCGCGTGTGCGAGCGGCACATGTTACACGTGGCACGCCTTTACGCAACGACTGATAACATGCCCTGTCCTCCCCGACGTGCCATCTTCCCTCAGGGCGGGGCGGACGGGGCGCCTTGCGGCGGCCGTGGCGGCGGCGGACTCCGCGACAGCTGCTCCGGCCACGACCGAGGGGACCGACTCTGCCGGGTCATCCCTTGCCGCGGCGGCGCCTGCGCGTGACCCGCTGGAGGCGTCCGTGGGCACGATCGTGACCATCATCACCCCGGGGGAGCGGTTCGTGGTGGACAAGCTGGCGGGGCAGCTGGCCGTGCCGCTGCAGGTGAGCGGTGGTGTTGGGTTTCTCGCCGAGCAACCCGCAAACCGCGAATGGGTGCCAGCGTGTGTTGGTGGCGGTGGTGTCCATGGTGGTGGTGTCGTGCGGAACAAAGGTCGAAGATTCCGCAAGATTGCTGCGTGCGATAAGCTTTGTGGGGAAGTGCCAGGGGTAGGGCATGCAGGACCGTGGGTAGGGGCACAAGGCGGGGATGTTGGTGTTGGGTCCCGTCGACTAACCAGCCAATTGCAGCGTACGGTACATGTCAATACTGCATCTACATCAGGGTGCCGTCTGAACGCCTGTGCTGCATGTGCATCGCTTGCAGGAGGCCCACATCTCCCACGGCGAGCTGCGCGTGGGCCCCCCGCCCGCCGGGTACTCCTTCGAGAAGGACGCAGAGAGCGACGCTAAGGACGCTGCACAGGGGAGTTCCCAAGGGGAGAAGCCCAAGCGGGAGCGCAAAAAGGGCGCGGCGGCGGACGAGCCGGTTGCTGCAGGCAGCGGGAAAGGCGCCGGGAAGGGTGCGGCGGTGGCGGCGACGGGGGCAGCAGCCGGGGCGGCGGCGGCGGCGGCGGCGGCGGCAGGGGAGGCGAAGAAGGAGAAGCCGGGCAAGCCGGCGGTGGCGCTGCCTCCGGGTGTGAAGGTGGCCAAGGGGGAGGCGGAGCGGTATGAGATAATCGTGGACGACGATGATAAGATTGTGCTGGACGACGATGAGGATGGGGACGGGCCGGACGAGGAGTACGAGATCCTGGACGCCGACCTTGAGGTGGGGCCGGGCTCTGGTGCTGAACAGAACGGAATCGTTGGGGCAATCTACGATAGTTAATATACCGTCAGTGTGCTCGTCGGGTATCAAGGAACGGGCCTGCTATACGACTACCTGCAGGTGGGGCTGCGCTGTTCGCCTCCGTTCCTTGGCCCTTTCCGACACCGCAACTGAAGTACCACTGTACGGCGGTTTCAAAACGCGTTGGGTGGCCTGCCTAGTGATCAAGACCATTGATGTCGTGTGACATACATCATGCTAACTCAAACCTCTAGTTACTCGCTATGGATCGGCTGATACTTGCCTGGTTGCTGAGTCGATGCTGCACGACCACGCTGCAGACGTTCAAGAGCCTCCGGGCGTCCGAGGTGCGCGCCCTGGCAGAGGGCCGCAGGGTGTCGCTCAAAGCGCAGCGGAAGGAGCGCGTGGTGCTGCCAGGGACAGAGCGGAAGCAGCAGCAGCGACAAGGGGCGGCGGACTCGGGATCAGGGGCGGAGCCGGCCTCGCGGGGGCCGCCGCAGTGGAGGGGGCCTGGCGGCGCACGGGGGCGCGGGGGTGTGGAGGAGAAGGCGAAGGTCCCCAAGGGGGCTAGCAGGGCTGAGGTGATGGCTGAGCTGCGGAAGGAGCTGGAAGACCTGAAGGCGGAGAAGGAGGCTCGGAAAAAGGCGGACAAGAAGGGGAGCAAGGGCGGCGGCGTGAGCGAGAGCAAGTGGTCAGGGTTGTAGGGATGAGTGGTGGCGTGGTTTTGGGGTGGGGCAGGAAGGGCGGAATGCGTGGACGCGTTGGTGTGCTGGCGTTGGGTAGGTTGGAGGTGGGCAGGCGCAGGTGCAATCCGTGACTTTGGGCCGACGGCGGGGCCTTGCTGTGCAAGGCGACCGTACGGACTCAAGGACCATGTGCAGGTGGCTTGGCTGTGGCGTAACAAGTATGGCACAGGGACAGCGGACAGTGGCGCAGGGTGCCGCACGGTGGAGGAACTGTGACGGTGTGGCATACGGTGAGCCGCTGAGTGTAATGGTCGAGCGCAGCTGGCAGACTCCCCTCGTTTGGCGCTCACAGATTGACGGTGCCGGTAGTCGCCGCCGCGCTGGCGTCCTCTCAATGTCCTCCACGCTGCCAGGGCCTCACAGCCGAAACATGTGCACAGCACGAGTGCGGGGTGCAATAGGACGATGCCTGGGCCTTGGGTGTGCGAAAGCTCAGCGCATCACGCTACAGCCTACGGCCCTACGCCAACCCAGCTCCTCGCAGCCACCATGCAGACTCGGCAGGCTCCCAAGAAAACAGCTGGTGGCAAGAGTGCAAATCTCCAGTAGTCCTGTACACCTCATTACATGTTATTGTTTAGGGTGGAGGCCGGGGGTAGGGGCTCCCGTGAAGCCTGTCCACAAGTGCAGGCTCGTGATGTGCCCTTGCGCGTGCACACCGCTGAGGCAGTTTCAGAATCATCCTTGTCCATAGGCCACGACGCACTTGGCCGCACTAGAGCGACCCACTGCCCAATACCGTACCCATGGTTGCTACGTATGTACCCACTTATTATTGATAGCACACACTGCTAATTGGTTGCCATACGTAAAGCCACTCAAGCTGGCGACACGCACGCCCACTACATGCGCCAACCGCTACATGGGGAGGGACGTCAAGCAGCAAGGGCAGCACCCTAACGACACGAGTCTCCTCACACAGCCATGGCACTACCACCAGTCCGTCACTATACAACGGCACTCTGAGAACACTTCGGCATCGAGCTTCTTTCCCGCCCTAGTGCTTGTTGCAGAGGCTCACATCGCCAACCACCAGGAAACAGAGCAGCACCCCTCTACCACCAGCAGCTGCCAACCCCTTGCGACCAACCGCTCTTCGTCAAGTCGAAGGCACAAACGGCCTGCAAATGCTGAGCTAACTGCCATGATACAGTTTTCTCCCTTCGCACCCCAGGTCTTTACGTATTGTACGGCAGCCCTACACCACCGTCATGCACATACACACGCGCAGATGTCGACAAGGCAACCTTGCTTTGTGTGAGCAAAACAGCATGGTGCCAACTTCACGGCCCACCATGTATTGTTTGGGCTCCAGTACTTGATCACGTCGATTGTCATCTGGGCAATCAAGGTCTTTCCCAACGTTGGCCTGCCAAATATAAACAACCTGGATCCACATACGCTCCTCGACTCGGACTTGGCGTTGAAACAACCAATTACCTGCCCGGACCTGCCCACAACAGTTGCCTGGGGCTTGAAGAGCTCCGATTGCAACAGCTCGCACCAACCACGCCAAACGAATTGAACCATATGTACACCATCTTGCCATGTCTTTTTGGCATACCAAGTACACTGCATGCAGTCCGGTAGGGACGACTGCTGCTTGCTTATTGACTGTTGTCTTCTCCAAAAGGATCACGATGCGTGTAGCCCTGGCAGGCTTGCCAGCAACACCGCGCGTGCAGCAACCCCCATGTATTGATTGCTTGATGCATGTGGTGTATGCACCATATCCAGGGCAAGCTTCGTTGGGCTATATTCCGGCTGTCCGTGGTACCGCTACAAAAGACCCCGCCCAACGCCCGCCCTTAAAAGGCATCACCCATCAGTTGTGCTAGACGGACACGCACCATGCTCCCGTCCGCACGGCTGCCATACCTGCCACCTGCGCCCCCATCGCCCCTCGCCCGCTCGTCCCTCTGTCGTTCGCCCCTGCCCCTGCCCCTGCCCCTGCCGCTCCAAGCCCCTCCAGCTCCTGCCATATACTGCGACACCGTTCCCTGCTGCTGCAGCATGTAGCGCTTCCCCTCCAGCCCCTCACCGCCGCTGATCTGCCGTTACCGTAGCCATGGCGGGCGCCGCCTCTGCTGTTCCAGGCGCCTGCCAGCCGCGCGCCCGCCTCGCCGCCAGCAGCTCGGGCGACAGGCGGGTCTCCCTTGGCAGCTCCGCCAGGTCGGCGCACGCGTCCCACAGCGCCTTAAAAGGAGCCAGGTCGCGGGCACGCGGCGCAATCGGTGCCGCCGCCAGCTCTGCGCATCGCATTGCAGGCAAGTATTGGTACCGGTACTCAGGCAACAAAAAGGAAGTTCACGCTCGTTTCACTCAGCTGCTCCTTTGCCCAGGCTTCGCTTACACATTTGGAGGGCTGGATAAACCGTAGTGAGGTGTAAAGCAGTGGCTTAGCCGCTCTTGTGCGGGTTCGGTTCGGGGTGAATGGGCGCTCAGCCTTCCTGTGTATTCAAGCATTTGACGGTCGCCTGTTTTACCTGCACACAGCCGCCCTCCCGACGCCGTACGGAGCGGCGCGTCCAGCACGCTTAGCAGCCCCGCCCATGGCTCGTATGGCATCTGCGAAGGGCCATGTAAACACGTAGGCAACGGCGGGCACACGTGTGACAAGTGCGAGTTTGATGCTGCTCAGGTCGGAGCTGCGGCACGCAGCAGCCTGCCGCCACACCATTGCCTTGTCGGCAAACCCGATGCAAGCACTGGGCGGATCCAACTGAAAGTAGCCTTCAAATTATGCAGCGCATCCAAGCAAGCTAACCAGTGCGATGACGGACAAGGCAGGACAAGGCCAGGGGCCCAGGGCACACGACGGACCTCCGTGAGTAGGCTGCTGGCGAACAGCCCCCGCGCGTAGTAGGCCCCCGGCTGCACGTCCGGCGCGGCGGCGGCGTGCAGGGTGGTGGCGCACGCGTCCTCGGTTGAGGAGAAGAGCGCGCGGATGACGGTGCTGCGGTGGGGCAAGCAGCGGGGCCAGGAGGACGACAAAAGCAGTGATTAGGAGGTGTCGCACCATGTAAAGGAACTGGGTGGCTACGGGTGTGGGTGGGCTTGCTTCGGCTTGCCCACCAGGGGTTTCGTTTTGTCGGTTCCCACAGACAATGTTGAGGGCTGTGGCCGCGGATGAGGGGTATGCACCAGGCAGGCAGGAGAAGTGTAAACTGGGCAAGCAGTTAGTAATTTCTTACCTGCCGGGGGGCTTGCCCAGGATACGGCTGTTGGCCCAGATGCCCGAGTAGACCGCCCCAGGGTCAACGGACACGGCCACCTGTGGCCAGGTCAGGCACATCATTGGAAGCAGGACGGTAACGTGGCCTAGCTGTTGGTAAGCGGTCTCCCTGTTGCACCCCCGTGCCCTTGCGTCCCTGCGCCCAAGGGTGCCGCAGCTATACTGCAGGTGTCCTGCTACACCAGGTCATGCGTGCACCTGCAACATCGTCACGTCACGCAGCAACAGCTATGCTACCCAAGGGGACCCCCGCGCCCGCAAACACCCCTGCACCCACCATGCCCGCCGGCCCCAGCTCCCGTTGCAGTAGCGCTGTGAAGCCCACGAGTGCGTGCTTGCACGCCCGGTACGACCCGCCCTTCCACCAGTCGGTCAGGAAGGACTGCGGGTCGGACGGCAGGGAGGTGAACCTGCAGGCCGGAAACAACGACCCATGGGTCGTACCGTTGGTAGCCAAAGTGCACGTGTATTCGTCGCTTTCCCGCCTGGGCGTGTCCCCAGATTGCACCTAAGCGCGCTAATACGCGTTTAGAGACACAGGACACACACGCTATCGTGTTACACACCATGCGTGGAGTGCACCCGCGCTGCACCCGCGTCTGTCGACGCACACAGTACGTAAAGCCCATCATGACGTGTCGCCCCTGTCGACTGTGACAAACATCGCGATCTACAGCCCCTCCTCCGTGCTTGCAGAAGTCATCATGCTGGCTGCCTGTCTGTGCCGAACTAGAAGCAGTCTTGGGATGTCTTTCCCCCAGGTGCCCCTGACCTGTGCATGACCGACGCGACGTTGACGACACGTGGCTGTGGCGACGAGGCCAACAGCACGTCCTGCAGCAGCCGCGTCAGCGTGTAGGGCCCCAGGAAGTTGACCTGCAGGGTAGAAGCAGCAGCTGTAGCCGGTGAGAGCCAGAGGGCGATGATACGTCGTTATCTGCAGGTGCATGCAACCTGCAGGTGATGCTACCGGTACGATTCGCACGTGGCAAGAGTTTGTTATGCGCAACTCGGTGCATGCTCAGCGCGTGCACTGCCGCGTATGAGCGCACTGCCAGGACTGAACGCACTGTTGCTTTGGGGCATCCTGTGCGGCACTGGTGTGGGGTGGCACGGCTGCGGCAACGGTGTCCTTACACACAACCCACCTGTGCGAGGCCAGCCACACCCTGGTCCGTGTACCACGGCTCTACCCCCATGAAGTTGGCACCTGCAAAAATGTTTGCGCGCGGTAGCATTTGGTATGTACCAGTCTAAGACCTGACATTTGGTACGGTAGTACTGGACTTGGTTGCGTGAGCAGCAGGGATGTCAGGAGAGTCTACGGACCAAGCTCAGCTGCTGGTTCAGCAAGACCTGCAAACGGTGCGTGGTTTGGTGGAGCAAGCCACAGAACGCTCATGCACCCCGTGCACAGCCCACCGCTTCGGAGCACCTGCATTGTTGATGAGGATGGAGATGGGCAGTCCGCTGTCCGCCACCCACTGCGCAAACTTCTTTGTGGACGCCTGGCTGCCTAGGTCCAGCCGCGGGGTGGCGCGCACGTCGGCCCTGTACGACACAGAACCGGAATCCGGTCAACCTGAGTCAACGCTTTCCCGCCCCACGACTGTTTACTCCCCAGCTTGTTCCCCAGCAGGATAGGCGCAGTGCAGTTGCAATACGCCGCGTTTTACGTAGACCAAGGTTCCTGTAGCCCTTGCGTGTGGCCCTATGACAGCTGCACAGTACCGCATAGCGCCCACGGACGCACCAGGGCACGTCCTGCCGTATGCGCGCCAGCGCCTCATCCGTTGGGTTGATGTCGGCGATGTGCACGGTGGCGCCCAGGTAGGCCAGCAGCCGCGCCGAGCACATGCCGATGCCCCGGCCGGCACCTAGCGGGAGCATGACACGGATGCACGTGGCCAGGCGGCAGGCAGGCAGGCTGTTGGCTTGCGCAACGTAATACTGGTAAGGTGGCTTACGTCAGGCGTCTACACTATGCGTGCTGATGCCTTGGTCGGCGCGTTACCGTGTGCTGGGATGTGCGGGAGATGGTGAGGCGACAGGGCAGTCAGGGAGGGGTGCTAGGCATGGAGCGTGTTCAGCGCTTGCAGGATTGGCAGCGGGCCAACTTCGGCTCTGTTGTGCTGGACGCAAGGGAGGATGTGAGAGGACAGCCAGGGAGGTAGCAAGCAAGGCGTACATGCGCACGTACACATGCCTCAGATGGAAAGCGCCAGTGGAAAGCCTTTAATGTTGCTGCCCCCTGGCACAGCTCTGTACCTGTTATGAGCACGTGCCGCCCAGACATGCTGGGGTAGGCCGCGAGGTCAATGCCAGCCGGAGCACTCCAAGTCGAGCTTGTTGTTTGTGTCGAGGGAACAGGCGCCTCAGCAACGCGAGTTCTGACTGCGCATCGCTGTCGAAAGGTTGCCGAACAGCGCGCAGCAGCAGGGACATGAAGTACACTGCTCTGGGCCAGAGGTTGAGAATGTGGCATGTTTATTATATTCGTTGAGGACGGCTTGGGGCATGGCAGCGGTCGAAGGGCCCCGGGCTTAGGAGGCGCGCGAAGACTCGGCGCAAGCGCCATTCCTGCCAAGACGGGCACAAAGGCGCGCTTATCGCGCTATTTAATGTATCTGTTTCTGTGTGGGATGGTGTGTGTCCCTAAGCCAGGCGGTCACATTGCTCGAAAAGCCCATATCGCAATCTTTCAGGGTTGTTTCGGAGCGCCAGAGATCCCGCCGCTGCGCTGTCTCCCATGCTACAGAAAGCAATATTAATGTCATACTGTGCCTCTCTGCCGTCTCGCTGGCAGAACCGCCTCGTGGGACGACCACTCCCTCCAACTTGACCACCACCCGCAGCGGCAGCCCAGGCCGCACCACCGTGCACAGCTCCGCCGTCACCAGCAGCACCCCCATCCGCCTCACGCTCGACGCTTTGCAGATTTCCTCGCGTTCCACGCGTACCCAATCTGCCTCAAGTACCGGCGCACCATCCTGTTACTTGTGCCCGCTGGCCCCACGCAATTCTCATCGGGACCCCATTCCCACCGCCGGGCGCCCCGCACCAAGCAGCCACTCCACCACCTCGCTGCCACACGTGCCGCCCTTGACATTCGCTGCCAATAGCTCCTTGCTTGACCCGCATCTCAGCTTCCCATGCAGGTAGCGCACCATCTCCAGCTCCCCACGCTCGGCCATGGTGGCCCGGAGCCCCAGCCAGTCGCTCCCCACGGGACACCCCGCCTCGCCAGCACTAAGATCAAGCCCAGCTGTTTACTGACACCCTGTTTGCCGTGTCCTGGGGCCACTCCTTGACCAACTCCACATGCGTGCCGTTATCCCATGGGCAGCCCCCCACCTGCACCAGGCACTGTGCGTGCCACACCCACTTTCCCCTGGTTCGCCCCACTGAAGGAACCGCAGGGCGCCAGCTCCCCCATCCTGTCGCTTCCAGGCACGTGGGTAGGGGCTGCTGTTGGCAGGTCCCGGGCCACCAGCAGGGGACGCCTTGCCCGCTCAGCCACCTCAGTATTGGCCCAGCACGGAAAATGTCGCCATGCCCGTGCGAAGGTTCTCGGCCATGGGGCCAGATGCCGTGGGGCCCTTGAAGCTGCATAGCCCCACCCTCGGCCCCCAGCTAGCCGTACTGCAAGGCACGGGCGTGGGGGCAGAACAGAGGACCTTAGCGACCACCAGTGTTAGCCCTGATCTTGCAGCCACAGCAGCCCGGCCTGATCGCCCAGGCGTGCCGCAGCAGGCGCAAGGCCCCAGGCGCTGGTGCTGTTGCGGTCGCCTTCTGGTCACCGGTGCTGCGCTGCGGCAGCAGCCACTCCAGCTTCGCCACGCACTCCGGGTTCTTGCACGCTGCTACACCGTCCAATGCTTTGGTATGGTACTTTTTATTGGCTGAGGGCAGGTTGATGAGGCTGAGGCATTCAGCTGAGCGGCTGCCACGTGCACTTGATCAGGTCCTACCAGGTCATACCAATGCGCAACGCCGTCACAATTTCGATGATGAACGCTTGCAGCGGCTCATCAGCCATCGCAGCAGGTGAGAGCCGACAGCTTTCACGACATCAGGAGGGCCACGCCTGCGCACACCAGGCAGCACCAGGGGTGATAAGCTGACAATGCCTTGTGCTGAAGCCGCGCGGGGCAACATGTGGGCTCCAGGAGATGCCGTGCAAAGTAAGGTTGACCAGAAAGCCGCTGCAAGCCGCCCAGTTTGCGACACTGCAACAGGTGGGTGACTGCAGCTTGAGCAGGCCCGTGCAGGGTAGTTGCGACATGGAAGGGGCGCTGGGTGAGGTGTGCGGTGCTGCGGTGCTTGTCAGGGGAGCTGGGGAGAACTAACTCTCCGTTCCTGCTGGCGGCTGTTGAGCGGTCACCCTTGAAGTCTACATACAGGGCGTGCCTCTGTGCCATCGATGCGGCAGGTTCTATTGGAGGAACGTAGGAGGTGGCTGGCCCAACCGTCGGCGCACCTGGACGCAGGGGTAAGGAGCCGGCTGGCCAGCATGCTTCCAGAGCTGCCGGCGCCGGGGGTGGATGTGGGCTTCGCGTGGTGCGCCAGTCCGCAGTGCTGCAGGTCTGAGGGGCCGTCGGAGGCCGGGCAGAAGCTGCTGGTGTGCGGGCGGTGCCGGGCGGTGGGATACTGCAGCGTGGAGTGCCAGAGGGCGGACTGGGCAGCGGGGCACAAGGCGGAGTGCAAGGGCGGGGCCAGGGCGGGGCCAGCCTGAGGCGCCAGCGGAGCAGGTGAAGGCGAGGACTTGCTTGCATGGTGCACTATTGTGCGTGTGCTGCCGGGAATGGCATGGCACTGTGCATTGTGGCTCGCCGTACAATGCGAGGACTGGGGTTGGAATTCGGGTGGTGGGGTACTGCAGCGTGGAGTGCCAGAGGGCGGACTGGGCGGCGGGGCACAAGGCGGAGTGCAAGGGCGGGGCCGGCCTGAGGCGCCAGCGGAGCAGGTGACGGCGAGGACTTGCATGGTGCACGAATGTGCGTGTGCTGCTGGAAATGGCATGGCTGTGCATTGTGGCTTGCCGTACGATGGGTGGACTGGGGTAGTAATTCGGTGCACTTGGTGCATTGCGGCATCGGTATGCTCGATTGCTCGTGTTGTAGCTGCGCACATTGCACTTGAAGATAATAGGTGAGGACACCAGGGATGCCGGTGGCAAGCGATTAGTATTGCGCATTGTTGGAGGGTTCTTGAGCAGTAGCTGCAGTGGTGAACTGCTTCCCAGCTGGAACGCATTAGGGAAGCGTTCTGCGTGGCCCGTTGACAGGAGATAACTCATGGCACATGACGCCCCTCGCAGCGAGGAACATCCTGACTTTTGCGAATGTGTCATAGCGCCTGTGGGGACCCGAAGTGAAGTGAACATCTTGATGTGGACGCACAGAAGCACAGCGGGGCTGCTTTGACTATGCGACATGCACCTTGACCAGAGGGTGCCAAGTTGCCCTGCATCTACGCATCTGGCAAAGGGGGGTCGGGCG
>VFQN01004589.1_pt1 | contig 18101 bp, 34 predicted proteins | sample 3512371 | NCBI WGS metagenome assembly VFQN01 (sample SAMN10412370, study PRJNA504923) | tailings metagenome | isolation source: Replicate 2 from Balatoc abandoned mine | place: Philippines: Itogon, Benguet | collected 2017-08-28 | reverse complement strand
GCGCAAGCGGCGCTGGCAGGAAATTATTTCTTGCACGCGCATCCGGGTGCAAATAGTTTCGGGTTCACTAAAGACACGGCCCAACGGGCCTGGCGTTTAATCAGAACCGATATACCGGCTTGGCGGAAGATGCCAGCCCTGCCACGACGTCGCCCACGTTAGGGGGCATGCCGTGGAGCCAGGCACGTGCACGGGGGGCCCACGCGTGGCCACGGATGGTGTGGCGTGCTTTCCTAGGCTGTCCCAGGCTCAACACCGATCCTGTCATCCCCCCCTCGTGCCACGTGCCAATGCGGTTCCGTACAAGTCCGCACCTAGTCCAGCTGCACTTGGACATGTAAATTATGGTCCAATAATGGTCCCATTTAGTGGGATCTGCGTGTATGCTGGTATGGGGATCTGCGTGTATGCTGGTATGTCAACCTTTACATCAAGTTACCAAGCAACAGCACCGACTGAAGGCGCACGGGGCCTGAGCACCGGTATGAAGTATAACTTGTGCAGCAGCTGTTGCTGCATGCACGTTTCTTGCCCCATGCAGGCAGGCACGGTACAGTGCTGATGCTCAGACGCGTGCGCACCTTCATGGTTAAGCTGATGCAATGCAAGAAACTGCCCAGGCGAGTAGCATTCACACCGTTTCACAAACGTGTATTCCAAGGGTGCGTAAGCGAGCGCTCTACGTACCAGCAAGTCGACCTCGTAATGATTGCACGGATGCAAAACTAGCAGTGCGTGCAACCACAATGCGTGCACAATGGCTTCATTGCACGTGCATGCCGCCCATACGCCGAACCGAACCGAACCTGAGCAAGAGTACTAAGCATTTCACCTCTTACGCCAACCTTAAACATTCCTGCTACACACACCCACCATACATGCCACGGAGACCACAACCGTCAACCTCAACCGGCCGTCAGCCGCCTTGTTCCAACATGCACTCAACGCATGCACCCAACCACCCACGCTGCCGTGTGCAGCTAGGGGAATCGTACCTAGCGGATCGCCCCTGTGCCAGCACAGCCACCGCCCCTGTGCCAGCACAGCCACCGCCGCCCCTTGCCCTACAGCACACCCTTCCCCCTGAACGCCGCAGCCCTTCCACCCAGACCGCACGTGCATGTCCACGCCCGCAGAGCCCCTCAAGCCTACACCTCGCGCTCCCTCCACCTCCACCTCCACATGCCACCCCTGCGCCTGCCCCATGCGGCACCCGCTGCTGCTCGCCCCCGGCCATCACCAAGTCTGCCGCCGGCGTCCTGCAAGCTGCTGCTTCTCGTCCCACCGCCGCCGCCGCCGCCGCCGCTACCGTTCCCGCGCCGTTCCTGCTGCTGCCGCCTGCCGCCGCCCCCACCCCCACGCCCGTCCCAAAGTCCAGCGCCACCTCCGGCCGAAGGGCAGACATCAGCCCCCTACGCCGTTCCCGCACCGTCCCTGCTGCTGCTGCCCGCCCCCGCGCCCGCCCCTGTCCCAAAGTCCAGCGCCACCTCGGCCCCCTCCAGCCGCAGCATGATGCGCTTGCCGCTGTGCGCCCGGATGCGGGACACCAGCTGCGGAGGAACAGGAAAAGGTGAAATGGGGCCAATGAGTGGATTCCCATCAGCAGACACACAGGGGCACACATGCGTAGCCACGCGTGCAGGCGTGCCGGGCTGGTCAGCCTCAGCTTTTATCAACGGGATACCCAAGGTGAGTACTATTCAGGTGAGCTATGGGGCGCAGTCGCACGAGCTCTGCTTGCCCTGCCGCTGGAGCTGAAGCCGGACATGCCAACCGCTACGCCAAGACCAAGTTCCGTTCGGCGACCTGCATGATGGCTTGGATTGAGACATAAAAATGCAGGCGTGCTGGGCAGAGCTAAGCAAAATTACACGCTCCCCCCCACCTCTGCGCTGTGGCAGCCCGCCAGCAGCACGCCCATGTTGCGTGCCCTCACTGCGCTGTGGCTCAGCACATACTGTGCCCTAACACACCTCCCACCCCCTCTACCCCTACGCACCTCTGCGCTGTGGCAGCCGGCCAGGAGGACTCCCATGTTCCGTGCCCTCACGGCGCTGTGGGACAGCACGTCGGGCACGGAGCTGCCGCCGCCCTCACTGCTGCTGCCCACCAGCAGCGCCACGCAGCCCTCGGGGACCTCCTCGGCGCCTAATGGGGGGTAAGGGAGGGGTGGGGGCCGGGGTGGGTTCGTGGCTTGAGCAACGTATGCTAGGCAAACGTTCGCAGCAGCCCACCAGCAGGGCCACACAGCCCTCGGGCGCCTCCTCAGCGCCTAGGGAAGTGGCATTTGTGTGGGGGTAAGCAAGGTTTGGATGGATCCATAGTTGGCTAACATGGTTAGGACTACACTGGGCTGACACACGTGCCTCACCACCGCCACCCAACCCGTGATGCCATCCACCGGCAGCACCGTGGGCTCCACCAGTGCTCAGCACGTTGCTAATACACACCTGCCCCCCGCTAATACACATGCTCCCCTTCTCCCACCACCACCACCACCCACCTGTGATGCCCTCCACCAGCAGCACCGTGGGCTCCGCCAACGCTCAGCACATTGCTAACACCCACCTGCCCCCCGCTAATACACATGCCCCACCACCACCACCACCCACCTGTGATGCCCTCCACCAGCAGCACCGTGGGCTCCGACAGCACCTCGTGCTGCACACCCTCCAGACGGGGCTCAACGCGCAGCCGCCCGGCGATCACTGGGCGGTCGGTGCCGCGGGACACAATCTGCGGGGGGAGTGGCATGCGTGGGATATGAAGTCCGACGAACGTACCGGTACAAGAAAGGAGTGCCCTCTGATAGTACGAGGTCTGCTTTCACCGCACCTGCCACACGCCGCTCCCCGTTGCCCTCCGCAGCGCGGGCTCCAGTGCCGCCAGCAGCTGAGCCAGGGGGGCGCCGCTGCCGCCGCGGACCACCTCCTCGCCGATGCACGCCACGGCCTCCTGCGGGCGTGCATGTGTATTAAGGACGGGTGTCTTAGCGCCACGGTGTGAAACGTGCAGGTGCTGCCGCCTGTGGGTGTGCATGTATATTATGAGGGTGTGTCTTAGCATCTTGGGGTGTCACGTGCAGGTGCTGCCGGGCGTGCCCTCAAGGTGTGGGCGCTCGCCAGGGCTCGCCCCACCGCCTGCATCCCCAGCCTGCCGGCCAGATGCACACCGCACGACGTCACTGCCAGCCCCCCTGCCAGCCCCCCTGCCAGCCCCACCCCACCCCACCTTCCGTACGCCCAGCCGTTCCGCCAGCTGCTCTGCGGGCGGCTGCACCAGCCCCATTGCGGCCGCCCCCTCTCCAACCCCAGCCCACATTCCCACCCCCAACCCCCACCCACCTTTCTGATCCCCAGCCGTTCCGCCAGTTGGTCTGCGGGCGGCTGCACCAGGCCCATGGCCGCCGCCCCCACGTCCGCCAGGCAGCGCTTGAGGCGGTCGCAGATGGCCAGCGCCTGCAGCATGCGGTCGCGGCCGTCCCGCGGGTCTGCAGGGGAAAGAAAAAAAGTTTGATGATGATCATCATTCATACATACATGTAGTACGTGTGTTTGCATAAGACAATCCTTGGTCAGGGCCGTGCGGCGGACGCAGACGACCAGCGCCTGCACGCTGCAGCACACAGTCCCGGCCGCCCCACGGTAGTGCCCAGCTTTTGGTACTGACGGTCTATATAAGTGACGCGCGTGTTCCTCTGTACACTGCTCACCCTCCTGCGCCACCAGCAGCCTCAGCCACTTGTTGGAGTAGACCAGGTCGTCGTTGGGCGCCAGCGACAGCGCGGCGTTCTCGGCGGCAAGACGCACCACCTCCAGGGCCTGGGGGTTGGGGGGTAACAGGTGGAGGACGTGCGCGCTGCGGAGGAGGGCTGCAAACCAGCGCAAACGCGCATGTCTGTGCCGCTCGTGTTGTGCCCGCCAGGGACAGGGCCGCGTTGGCCATCCAGCCAAACCACCTGTAGCAAAGTCCCCGGGGCCCGGCGGCCGGCCGCTGAGGGGGTAACCCAACCCCGCTCCCGCCCCTACGGGCCTATCCCACACTCGCATTTCAACCCACCTGCCCCAGCGCCGCCGATGCCGCAAACTCCCCTGGGCCCGGCGGCCGGGCGCTGCGGGGTGAGCCCACCGCCACCCCCGGAAGCCCCGCGGGGGGAGGCGCCACGTCCGTGCCCGCAGTAATGAGCTGACGGATCTGGCGGGGCGGGGTAACCGATGGGTTTTTTTAGAAAAATGTACTGATGTACAGGCAGTGGAGGTAGTAAGTAAGGCAGTGCCCGTCGCAATGAGCTGCAACAAATGGCGGAGCGAGAGGGCAGATGCGAGACCGGGGTTTCTAGCACGGTCCAGCAAGGCATGGCTTCGTTAGCGCATCGTCCCATGCCCCGTCCTGCCGCCCAACCTGTCCCGGGCCCCCGCCCGCCCCCACCTCCTGCATGTTGGCCTCGATGGCGGTCCTCAGCGCCGAGTCCAGGGCCAGGTCCAGGAACACCACGTCCACCAGCCTGTGAGGTAGGGCGTAGGGGGAGGGGGCATGTGTATTAGCCGGGCAGGGAGCATGTGTATTAGCGGGTGGGCGGTGTGAAGCAGGAACCAGCGCCGAGTCCAGGTCCAGGTCCAGGAACACCACGTCTACCAGCCTGTGAGGTAGGGGGAGGGGGCATGTGTATTAGCAGGGCAGTGGGGCATGTGTAATAGCGGGTGGGCGGTATGAAGCGGGAACCAGCGGTTGAGTCCAGGTCCAGGTCCAGGAACACCACGTCTACCAGCTTGTGAGGTAGGGGGAGGGTGCATGTGTATTAGCCGGGCAGTGGGGCATGTGTAATAGCGGGTGGGCGGTATTAAGCGGGAACCAGCGGTTGAGTCCAGGTCCAGGTCCAGGAACATCACGTCCACCAGCCTGGAGGACGGGGACATGTGTGTTAGCTGAGAAGTAGGGCATGTGTCTTAGCGGATGAGTGGGTGTGAAGCCGGGACCACCACGGAGTGCAGGGCCACGTCCAGGAACAGCAGGTCCACCGGTACGACCGCACGACCCACCATCCCCTGCACGCCTTAGCTGGTGGGCTGTGTGCAGGGGTACCACCACCAGCCCCTTGGTGTGAACCCGTATCCCCTGTTCCACACCTTCCCCCGCACGCCTCGTTGCCGCCCTCCAGGTAGGGCCGTACGAGGTGGCGTGCCTCCACCGCCATCTCCATCAGCCGCACAGCGCCCGGCAGCCCACGCAGCGAGGACACGGCCGTGGGGCGGGACGGGGAGGCGGAGGGGGAGGCGCTTGGGGACCGGCCGGATGAGTTGCGGGGGCCCTGCAATGGTGGGGGGCGGGCGTAGCAGCTTCATCAGCCCTTCCGAGATGAACGTGAGGATGCAAGCCGTAAGCCAGAGCTCACAAGGCGGCCACTGTGGGCGGGGCAGGAGTGCCCCTGTTCCTGTCTCACGCCGAGGTCGCTTGCACCCACCACCGCTGCCCCACGCTGCGTGCCTCCGCCATTGCTGGCACCCTGCCGCTCCCACCCTGCCCGCCGCCTGGTAGCAGGTGCATGTGCAGCCCCACCCCCGCCAACGTCTTAGCCCCAGCCCCAAGCAATGTGCCATGGTCACCCACCTTTGCCGCTCCTCCGTTGGAACTGGGGCCCTGAGCACTGGCGGCCCTGCAGGCCCCCCCACCGTCCCAGCCCCAGCCCCATTTACTACCGGTTGCCAGGGTCACGTACCTTGGCTGCTGCGCCGCCGCCGCCGTTGATGCTGGCACCCGGTGCACTGCCGCCCCCTCCCTGTGCCAGGTGCCCCTGCAGCGCCACCAGGGCCCGCAGGTGACGCGCCAGACCAGGGGAGGCCACGCCAGGGACGGGGGGCACCACCACGCGCTTGCCTGCGGGGGTAGTAAAGGGTGTCGCACCACCCCTTAATACACACGCACCTGCAACAGTTAATACATGCGCCCACCCACCCTTTATGTTGGTGTCCTCGAAGCCCAGCGCGTTGTCTACAACTCACATCTGCCATCCCTTCATACATAAGCACCTGAAACAGTTAATACACATGCACCTCAACACCCTAATACACATGCCCCCACCCACCCTTCATGCTGGTGTCCTCGAAGCCCAGCACGTTGTCCACAGCGGAACGGAGGTCGTCCCCGCCGTGAACCGCCTGGAGCGTCTGGGGGACGAATGGAGGGTGATGACAACACAACCCATACAGTTAAGACCGACGTACACGAGGCCATACACCGCTAGGTTGTCCGCCGTGCACCGCCGGCAGAGCGTGCAAACACGCCCTACTTGCTCAACTGCCGTGGCGCGTATTAATCGGCGCCGCCCTTTACACACTGTCGTGGGCCTACGGCAGTCATGGTGGTGATGCATTATAGTACGCAACACACACCCGTGGGGATGCCATCGCGGAACGGGTTGTACTGCTGTGTCCATACCTGCAGGTACGCGGTCAGGTCCCGCTGCAGCCCCGCCGCCTGCTGTCCACTGAAGCGGGGCTCGCTGCGCAGGGGAGGAGAGGCGAGGGGAGGGTAACAGGGACGTGGGGTAGCACACTCTTGGTGTGAGGGGAAGACACACGCGATCGGCACGCGCCGTGTAGCACCTGGCGGGGACGCGGGTTAGCGCACATTAAGTAAGAACGTTGCGTTACGTCACGTGGCACGCCTGTTACACAAGGCAGGCCTGCAGCCCCAACGCGGTACCAGCCGCCGTCCCTCCTGCCCTGCGTTCATACTCCGTCGCTCCCCGCCCCACATAGCTGTAGACAGGCATCTACTTGGCAGCTACGGGACACCCCGACGGACGCAAGACGCCATGTCCTCCACACCCCCTCCCCCCTTGTGGTTCCCCTGATAGGCGTTCTGTTCTGACACGCTGCCCCCTCTGCCGCCCCCACCTGATGATGGGCCTGTCGAAGGAGGCCAGGCACTATGCCCTCCCACCCCACTTCCCACCCCCCGCCCCCACCTGACGATGGGCCTGTCGAAGGACGCCAGGCGCTGCGCCGTGATGCCAGCCGCAGACAGCGTACGCCAGTAGGCAGTCACGTCCAGGCCGGCTGCCGGGCGGGGGCAAAGCAGAACAAGTACATTGATTGATGCATGTGCGACTGCTTGCAGTTGGAGGCCGAGTGGTGCATGTGTGGCAAACAGCAGGAGGCAGGAGGCAGTCACGTCCAGGCCGGCTGCAGGCGGAAGGGGCGCAATGCAAGTCAATTATATATCCATGTGCAACTGCCTGTCCGCAATGTCCTACACCCGCACCCGCTGCAAATACCGTCGTCACGTCTAGTCACACACTGTCGACCCTACCGGCGATGTAGTCCAGCAGCGCCCTGCAGATGACCACGTGCTCCTGCTGACGTTTAATACACATGCACCTCAACACCCTAATACACATGCCCTACCCACCCGCTATGTAGTCCAGCAGCGCCCTGCAAATGACCACGTCGTCGGGCGAGGTGTTGTTGTGCAGCTTCTGGTGCCACTCCTCCATCATGCCGCCCTGCGTGTGGGGAGGGAGGGGGTGCAGCACGCGGCACGCGGCACGTGTCAAGCAGCACGTTTCAAGGGGCACGTGTCAACCGGCACGCCCCAGGAGCGACGCCTCCACCGTGCTGCGGGGTGTGCCCCCCCGCCCGCCCCCCCTTCCCGGGCCCAATACCATACCACACACGTTACTAGTACGCAATTGCCCCCCTTCCCCGAGCCCGACTGCAGTACACACAGCCACACCTAGCACACTGTTTACTCCTCCCCCTCCCCCGTACGCTCACCTTGCACCCGTTGCGCTGCTGCACGGCCAGGATCTCGTCCCGGATGCGCTGCCCCACCTCCCCCGCCCCGCCGCGCCCCACCGCCGCCAGGGCCACGCGCACCAACAGGCCCACGGCAGCGCTGCCGCCGCCGCCGCCGCTGCGGGTGGGGCTGTCAGTGCCGGAGGCGTTAACGGGTGCGGGGCCGCGGGCGTGGCCCAGGGCGGCTAGGGCGGCCGCAACGCGCTCCTGCGTGGGGAGCGGAACGTGCAGAAACAAAGGCGCGGCGTGTTGCTGGATACCGGTAGAGCCACGTCGACAGGGCTGCTTAATTGTCCATGTAATTGATGGGTAGAGCTGCATAGACGGCATTGACGCTTTGCAAAGGCAGGTGAGAATGTGCGACGATGTAAACAGCTTCACGTGCCCACCTGCGCGGTGGATATCTCCCGCGGCTTGACGTTGTAGTTGCGGTTCCACACCAGCAGCCGCGCGGAGGACAGCCTGGGGGGTGGAGGAGAAGGTGGGTGGTTGCCAAGCAATTTATCGTGCGAAACATTGGTGCCCGAGCAACCCGCCTCCTCCCCTCCCCTCAGCAACGCCGTCACAGCCGCCAGCAGGCAGCAAGAGCAAGCCGCAAATGACGACCAACATACCAACCTAGGGTCAACATCCTCCTTACCTCAGCCACGCCGTCACCGCCGCCAGCGCCCCCTCCAGCTCCCCACTGCCCGCCGCCATCTCCACCAGGTCGGCAGCGGCGTTGTACCTGCAGGGGGAGGAAAGGGAGCATTAGCACATGCACGACACGTGTGTGTACGGCTGACGTGGGCAGCGGTCAAAACGGTAGCGCCCCTCACTGCGCGTTGCCACCATGCATTCCACACAGTATACCTGTACCAGCCTGAAGGCTTGCATCTCCCTCGGTCAACCCGTGCCAGCCCGTGCATGACGGACCGGGCCGCGTGCAGACCCCACTGCACTGCTGTGTTTACTAAACATGCATGTGTGTACGGCGCACCTGTGCATGAGGGACCGCTCCGCTTGGGGCTCCTTCTGGCCGATCTGATCCACCATCCACCTGCGGGGCGCCAGGGGCCTTGCGCTCAGACCCTCGTAGCTGCTGCGGTATCGTGCATGCTACGTTGCTAGGTACCGAAAATCAGCAATGTGCAGGCGGCATGGTCTCCCGCCCAACTACCGTCAGAGCACTGCTGCGCCCAAACAGCAGGTACGCAAGGCACAGCTAGTCTTGAGCTCATTCGCCTTGGAACATCTCTACCGGCCTGCAACATGCTAGCGCTGCACACAAGCACGCGCGCTCAATCACATCACTGCGAAAACACAAACTCACCTGCACACGCCCACCCCCTGGCCCTGCTGTCCCGGGCGCGGCAGCGGCAGCGGGTGGCGGTCGGCTGGTCGCAGCAGGCCGTCCGAGGGGCGGGGAGGGGCCAGGAAGGTGGCGGCGGCGCCCAGGAGGTCGGCGTCCTGGGGGTGGGGAGGAACATAGTGACGACAGCAACACGTCCAACACGAAGAAAGGATAAGCAAAGTTTCACACGACGCACATGCTAGCTGCTATACATGCTTCCCGCCAGGACACGGCAGTTGGCCGTTGGCTTTATCGTCGCTCACCGTCACGGACGGGGTGTGTGCCTGCGGCAAGGCACGGCTGCCGTTGGAGGCGGCGGCTGGAATTGATTGGTGGTCGCCGCCAGCCGCCGGGCTGCTGTCGTTGGAGGCGGCGGCTTCTTGCGTCTGGGTCTTAGCCACCTGCATAAAGACAGACCGACAAAGGTACAGGACAGATAGGTTCCGAGGAACGAGGTGGCTTGGGGCGAAGGTAAACCGCACCCACCCACCCACCCACCCGCCCACCGACCATCGGCAGCCTGCCCGAGTACGTACCACTTTCACAGACAAATGTGTTCATCTACATATCTATATCTACTACATGTGTAGGTTGCTGTACCCACCCACCATTGGCAGGCTGTCGGAGTGCGTCATGCGGAACACGTCCGGCTGCAGCACGGCACCGCCCGCCACCAGTGGCAGGCCATTCGTGGGTACCCAAAAGTCGCAGTCCACCGCACTGTTGCCGTTGTTACCGTTGCCACCGCCGTTGGAGCCGTTGGCGGGCGAGGGCGGCGGCGGCGCGGGCCGGGCCTTGATCCACTGGTTGCGCGCCGTCTTGAGCACAAAGCACAGGCCGCCGTCCCTGCGAGAAAGGATGCGTTACAAAGGGATTTGAACGTGCTTATGTGAGGTCGATGAAGCACAGGCGGCCGCCCCTAATGACGGTGTGTTTTAGCTAACACACATACCACGCACCCACCTGATGGCCCCCTCCCACGGCAGCTGCAGCACCAGGCTGTACACCGCCGCCGGCTGCCGCTGCCCACACACCACGACACAGTGTTTACTAGCTAACACACATACCATGCACCCACCTGATGGCTCCCTCCCACGGCACCTGCAGCACCAGGCTGTACACCGCCGCCCACTGCTGCTGGTGCTGCCCCACTGTGCCGCCCCCCACCGGCTCCGTGTGCAGGCCCTCCAGCGGCACCGCCTGGCGCACGGCCATAGGCGTCTGCCACGCGCCACGGCCTGCACCGGGGAGCAGGGGAGAGACACAGGATGTAATAACATGTGTCGCGTGTGCGGCAAAATGTTCAACGAATTACCCCGTGCCGCGCAGCGGTCAACCGCTTGCAATGCCCAAGGTTAGGATGCACGCCCCCGAATGGCACCGCCTGGCAAACCAGTAACGCCTGCTTGGGGCCTTGGAACGCCGTCTTTGCCACTCCTTGCGCAACTTTAAATCCACATTTGCGCCACACGACATACCAGTATAGCGGGCCCCGCGGTCTGAACAGTTCAGTAACACACCTGCATCGTACGACACCGCCGGCAGCGTGTGCCAGCCCGCCCCCGGGCCGCTCCACCTGTGACCCGGCCCCCCGCTGCACCCCCAGTGCAGCGCCAGGCCCGGCAGGGGGTCAAGGGAGGGGGCCGCGCTGCCCAGCGCCGCGGGCCCAGCGGCGGCGGCAGCGCGGGACCCTGGCGACAGCGGCGCCGCCGCCGATCGCAACGCCCACGGGGACGACTGCGGCGGCGGCACGGCGCCGTCGGCGGCGGAGATGGGTGTGTACGGCAGGTGTACGGCAGGCGCGCGGATGCCGACGGCGACGGCGATGACGGCGTGGCGGCGGCCGTCGGGTCCGGTGTAGGTGGCGGCGGCGGAGGTGAGGAGGCCGGGGGTGGAGATGGAGGCCAGCTGCTGGTGCTCCTGTGGGGGTGCAGCCATGCATGGATGTAAAGGACACCGTGTGACCGTGTAGATGGGCAAGTACGTGTAACACGTGCTCGTGTCCTTTTCCTTTTGGTCACATCAGGTAGACCGGCCGTGCCAGGTTCCGTTGCCGAGCAACGCCCAAGCGGAACGTCAACCCTGCTGCATTGTGCTCGCGCCACGACAGTGCAGGGCTGGCGCAAAATAAACACTCACCACGTGAACCACCACGCACGGTACTGGCCTCCGTACCACACTGACAGATAAGACATCATGTGGTGCCGTGGCAAGGTGTGTATATCCCTAACGCACACACGAAGACGCTCGGCCACGCTGTGGCAGTGTGCTGCCATCCCTTGAACGCATCCACCCACCACGTGCACCACGATGTGGTCTCCGTAGCCCAGGCGGCACCACGACCGCACCGCGCGGATGCAGTCGGCCTGGAAGGGGGAGGGGGAAATCGAGGACGTGTCCAGTCATTTGAGTTTCCGCCTTGCAAGTCTGCAGCTTCGCTGCCGCCGCAACATCAACAAGTGCAATACCCACATCGCGAGCACCCGGCGCACACGTGCCAGGGGCAGCCAGCCACCCACCCGCCACCACGGCCCACCCCCACCACCACCACCATTCCACACCTGCAGGCGTCCCGCCACGTCAGCCCCCAGCGCACACGTGGAGGCAGCACGCTCCGACGCCGTGCTCATGCGGACCTGGTGGAAGGGGGAGCGGCAGGCCTGAGCTCAGGACGGGAGGCGCATTCGAACAATGCCGCCGCATGCCCTCGGTAGGACGGAACACACAAGCGTGCAGTTACAAGTCGTAAGCCACAAGCATACAGTCTTAACGTGCCGCAGCTAGATTTTCGTGAATAATGGCTCGCACCTGTGCGGTGGGGAGGTCTGTGTCCAGGGGAGGCGCCGCTCCAGTGGAGGCCCCACCCTGGCTGGTGGCCGCACCAGGGGCGGCCGAGGCGGCGGCTGCAACACTCCGGGAGTGCCTCGGAAGTATGTAGGACTGTCGTTGTACTTTGGTACAGGTTTGCTGTGACCCCCGGGCGATGTGGGTCAGGGGTGAGGGGTGTTGGTGGTCAGGCCTGGAGGTGGCGGCGGAGGCCAGCGCAGCAGCAAGGCTGCGCGGGCGGAGTCGTGGCTGGTGTGGGATGGCTTGAAAGGTGTAGCTGGATACTGCTGAAGCGGAGGAGGTGGAGGAGAGGAGGGAGGGGTGGAACGCTGGCGCAGAGGTGGCTGCGCACGCGTTCCGCGTTGAGCTGGTTTGTGCTTGGGGAGGGCTGTGGGGCGGGCGACGGGGAAGGCGAAGCGTCAAAGAGCACGTGATACCTTACTCAACGTGCGTAATTGGCGTTCAAGTTACGCACGTGAGACTTTCAGCTTTGGTGCGTTGATAGCTCACAACGCCCGAGGATGCTTTAGGCTGTTGCGACACGTGCAACGCTCACTGCAGTATGCGCCTGTTTCAATCACGCATGGTTTGTTGTTAGATGATAAGTCGTAGTGCGTGTTTGCCTCTCAAAGATATCGGCGTTGTGAGTGATGTGCCCCCGGGAGGTGTCGGAGCCGCAATTACGGCCGATTCCACATGACACTAATGCGATTGAGAAGCCAGTGTCTCACAGTGTAACCCCTATGCAGTTTCCCTACCAAGGTGCGCTGCTACTCCCAGCAACGCATGGCCTCGCGCTCCGCCCTCCCGGTCCTCGGCTAGGCGCAAGCATTACAATAACTTTGAGTATATGCGCCTGATGGTGCTCGCTATGAGGCTGAGGACGTATGAGCAGTCAGTGGTCGCCTGAAAGGGAAAGGGCTCCTTTCAAAACGCGCCTTTGACAACGGGGACCTGGTGCGGTCGGTGTATGCGTTCGGCAGTGATACTAAAGTTGATGTTGTGAGAGCAGCTAAGCGCTGCGACTGCACTTTGACTGCACTAACGCTAACCACCAACAAACAACCCTCAGGCGATCCCAGGGCGATCCAGGCGACCACTAGGGCGCGTTTGCAGGTTTGAGGTGGCCCAGCCCGCGTATCATACACCCGCGGCCCGCCCCCTGCACCCCTGCCCATGCCAGACACCAAGCCCCCGATCTGGGTTTGTCCCTCACGCCTGAACCCCGTAGCTTGACGTTTGACCCTTGACGCAGCCTGCGTCCACGCGCCCACCACGGATCAGCGAACGGCTCCTACATACCCTGCTGGCACCCTATCCGCCACCTTGATCCCCTGCCCCAGATTACAAATCTGCGCTCAAGTTCAGCGCTCTAGACATGTTCCTGCCTGCCTAACCCCGACACGTGTCCAACACGCACAGTGCCTGGCTCCGCGTCACGCCCCCTGGGCACGTGTCAGCCGCCCGCCCGCGGCTGCGCCACGGTCTCTGGCTCCGCCGTCGGTCGGTCTGCATCCGCCCACGCATCCGCCCCTGCGCCCAAGGAACATGCAAAACTGCTTACCACGTCCCTGTCAAGTGTCGTACACTGGTGCTCATGCCCGCGGGTTGTCACAGTCCCCGTCCAACCGCGCCCAGGTGCACACGTGCGGCCCCCATCATGCCCCCTGACACGTGTCAGACGCCCCCCGCGCCCCCCGCGCCCCCCCCCCCTCCCCCAGCTGAGAGACGTGATAAAAGTGTGCGGGCCCAACCTGGCACCATGTAAGGGTGGGGGCCAGGTGCAAGGTACGCTGGGGCCCAGGAGCAAGGCTGGGAAGGGGAATGGGCTCGGTCCCCAGGCTTATCGCAGCTCGCTGGCCCGCCGCCTATCAGACCCCCTGAAACCCTGCCGCCCACGCCGACACCCGCCCATAAGCACGTCACCTCGATCCCCTGCCCCAAGCACCTGCAATACATACCTGCGCCCTGCTGCGCCCGAGTCCAGTGCTGTGAACATTGAGACGATCAGGCATGCATACGGTAGAAAATGGGACTCCCAGAGGTATGTGCCCAAGGGTAACAAAGGTCATGTGCCCAAGGGTGCGGTAGGCGTAGGCCTGGTCCGCAACCACGATCGAGCGCCCATCCCCACCGCCGCTGCCACTGCGGCCCTGCTCCACCACCATATCACAGCTTGGCTGCGGTGTTGCACGGACAGCACGTCTCCCTGCGCCTTACCTTGTGGTGTGCTGTGGCATTTGCAGTGGTGACACGTGGCCCGCCCCCAAATGTGAGCTAGTAGCCGGGAGGGGCATCTACGACGCGTGCACCTTTTACGGTATGCGGATTGCGAGCGTGTTTGTTAGCTGAATCCAGCGGTTGTACACACGGGCACGTGGACATCAACTGGGCTGCTTTCAGTACGGTACGGGTTTGACTGCACTACACCAGACCGCACACAGCAGGACGGCACGGCACACAGTACGACCGTTCCTGCCCATCGCTTCCAGCAGGATCTGCTGCGCGGGTTGAAGCTTCACTTGAACTTGGCAGAAGTGTCGACGGCAACCCAACGCATCACGGCATCGGGTTGGCATCGGGTACTGTGCGCGCGTGTCCTCTGCACCATGTCCCTTGCGTCCCCAGCAAGATCGATCAAGCAACCGGCAGCCCCTGCCCTGCATTCTGGGACTCCCGGGCGTCCGCGGTAGCTATACCATTCGCCTATATACGGTAGCTTCTCACATGGATTTTTCGGTGGTCGGGTGCATGTCGTACTTCACACGCACGCGCCATTCCTGAGGACAACCAGACCACACGCCTAAAGCAACGCAACAAGACTTCACTTCCAGCCAGCATCACGGCTCAGCAACGCGTGTTGCGCGGCACAACGGCTGCTGCCCTGCACAGCTGTACTGGCGTCGGTCGCTTTATTTCCGTCAAACCCAAGACGGCACGAGCCACGACAAAACTGCATGCGTGCGCAGGTGCGCCTGCACTGCATCCCACCGCACGCTGCCGTCTACTAATCGCAGGACATGTCTGCCACTCGCCTCGTCCTCGACTAGAACCTGCTTGCTAATTTGCTTTCGTGACCACGCAACTGCATCCCACCGCACGCTGCCGTCAACCTCGACGACCGTCGCTTGAACCGTACTTCTACGGCACCAAAATGGTGCGTTGGTAACCGGCATAGAGGTGCACCGGCCGCTCCCATTTGCGTCAGACTTGGGCTCCACGCCTACGACTGTGCGCGAGGCACCCTCCCCCAACCCGTCCGCGCCGGCCCACACAACCGCCGCCAGCTCCTGCAACAGCATCACTGTGCCACTAAGACACTAAGACACTATGCAATGCGCATGTGCGGCAGTGCGGCCGAACGCATTGGGCCCGCGCTAGTGTTCGTCACTCCCCTGCCAGCCAGCACCGCCACACGGCACCCCGCTTCCAACTTCTGCGACAGAGTCGTATGTGTTGCCTCTAGGCGATCCGCGCGTGCGGCAGGGTTGCCGACCGCACCGGTCCCGCGCTGGTGTTCATGACCCCCCGCCCAGCAAGCGCCCGTGGCCCCTCCTATCCCCCAAACCGCAAGAGCCACTATCAGCTTGGGCGGGCGCCTGACGGCGTCTGTCCTGCCCACCGGGAGTACCCCGGCACTCCACCCGCCCTTCTGCGCCGTTCAAAAAGCCTCCCTTAGGCAATGCGCGCGTGCGGCAGCGTGGCTGCCCGCACCGGCCCCGCGCTAGTGTTCATGGTCCCCCGACCAGCAAGCGCCGCCACGCAGTCGCCGTCGGTACGCAGCAGCGGCTGCACCGCGTCCCAGTGCTTCTTCTTCTCGACCGCGTTGGGCACGGCGGGGGCGGGCTGCGCATTGGGAGGAGTAAGGGGAAACACCGTTAAGAACACTTAGCTTTGTATCACATGTTACGTATATTGCAGGTGTGCAGTAGGGGCGGCACGGCGTCCCATTTCTTCATCTTTCCCACGGCTTTGGGCACGGCGGGGGCGGGCTGCGCATTGGGAGGATAGTAGATAGAAAATAGTTGATTCAGATCAGTCCATGTATAGAACAGCCGATGGCGTGAGGAATGCGGCTGCGCTGGGTGCCAGTGCTTTCGATTCCACGGAGTGCAGGAAGATGAGGGAAGGGGTGGGATGGATGTTGAGGCAAGGCCGCCTGCCCCACCCGTGCCCGCCCCCTTGTCGGCTCTCAAGCCCACGGACTGCTAACCCACCTGCTCCGGGTTGTCGCCCAACCACACGCGCTCGCCAGGCTTTGCCCCAGCAGGGGGCGCAAGCAAGGGACCGCACGACGACATGGCCCCGTACCACACAACACCACCGTAAACACCGTACCACACCATCATGCGCAGCCCTCTTGTGGGACCAGGCTGCTGGCACGTGCTTGGCCGGGCCGCTGCTACAGCCCCCGCGGATCTGCGGGAAGCTGCTGGTTCTGGGCCGGTAAGCTACCTATGGGCCGGTGACCTACCAGCTACCGGTTGTTGCGGCCGGCGCGTGCCGTTACACCAGCCTCCCCCAACCCCTGGCCCTGCCGCACCTCCCGCTTACAAACCCAACCCACGAGTCTCCTGTCCCGTCTGCTACCCACCGGCTAGCGACACGGGGCCCCTCGTGCGCAGCCAGCCGCATATGCCGCTGGAGTTGGTATCCCTACCCAGCCCTTCCCGCCCCACCGAAAACCCCAATTAGAACCCCACGCGATACGCAGCCCCCGTCAGCCCCAACGCCAACGGGGAAAAAAACCCACCTGCTCCCTGTTGTCGCCAAACCACACGCGCTCGCCAGGCTTGGCGTCGGCCGGAGGCACAAGCGGCTCCACCACCAGGTGCGGCTCGTCGGAGGCTGCCAGCAGCATGCCGTGGGACTTGATGCCGCGCATGTTGCGCGGCTTAAGGTTGCAGATCACCATGACCAGGCGGTCCTGAGTTTGGCGCATTCGGGGGGAAATAGCAAGTATTAGAGCTGTAATATTGGGGGCGTTCAGAGGAGCAGGCTGAGGGCAACCATCAGTACACAAAACTGCATGCGTACACTGCCTGTAGTCCGCACATGCATTTGCCACACAGGAGCTCACCTGCACCTGCCAGGGGCACGTACCTGAACACCCGCGACACAAGTGGTCCACACCCCCATGAGTGTGTCTTAACGGCCGCACCTCGTGTTAATACACATGTCCCTCACATGCATCTGCTCCATGGATCACGTACCCGACCAGCCCCGGCACAAACGGTGACACACGCACCACCCCTACCTGTGTGCCCTCGCGGCTGAACGTACTGTTAATACACACGCCCCCACTGTATCTGCTCCAGGAGCACTGCCATCCCTACATGCGTGCCCCAGTGGCCGCACCTTATGTTAATACACATGCCGCACACCGGCGTACCTGCATCTTCTCCAGGGGCACGTACCCGACCAGCCCCGACACAACTGGACCACACACGCACCACCCTCACATGCGTGCCCCAGCGGCCGCACCTAACGTTGATACACATGGCCCACATCGGCGCACCTGCGCCTGCTCCAGGGGCACGTACTAAGCAAACCCGACACACCAACCCTTTCTCACCCTGACATCCCAACACCTCTGTATAAGCAGAGCTGCCTAGTGCTAACACACATGCCCCCCACCTGAACCTGCTCCAGGGGCACGGACGTGGCCAGTGTGTACTAGCTACAGCACCTAGCGTTAATACACACGCCCCCCACCTGCATCTGCTCCAGGGGCACGTACTTGACCAGCCCCGACACGATGGTCCGGGGCCCCTCGGGGTCGCCCACGTCAATCTTCTCCACGTACAGGCTGGGAGAGGCAGGGGAGAGGGCAAGCATGGTTGGGTCAGCACTAGTGGAGGGAACCATCGTCATCCAGTAACAACGTACAACAGGCTGAGGCGGGCAGGATTGTACGACGTTTGTGGAGGGCAGTTGAGTTGAGCACCATTGGACATACTGAATAGGCTGCGACGGACAGAGGAAAGCACATTTTGCGCAGCTCCACTGTCCCTTTTAGCCCACCAGCTTCCATGTGCTTAGCCGACCAACTCCCCTGTGTCTTTGATAGCCCACCAGCCCCCCTGTGTCTTAGCCCACCAGCCCCCCTGTGTCTTAGCCCACCAGCCCCCCTGTGTCTTAGCCCA
>VFQN01004588.1_pt1 | contig 18105 bp, 15 predicted proteins | sample 3512371 | NCBI WGS metagenome assembly VFQN01 (sample SAMN10412370, study PRJNA504923) | tailings metagenome | isolation source: Replicate 2 from Balatoc abandoned mine | place: Philippines: Itogon, Benguet | collected 2017-08-28 | reverse complement strand
CTTCCACGATGCGCTCCGTCCCCAGCAGCACAGTAATCTGTCCCGCAACCGCTGCCCGGGACACCATTCCCCACGCATACTCAAGAAACTCCGGATCGGCAGGCGGTTGCGGTTCCCCCGGTGTGCGATAACCGGGAACGTAACACTCCGGAAAACAAACAATCGCTGCCTGCCGGCCAGCCGCTGCAGCGATCGCATTCAGAACGATCGCGAGCCCTGCTTCGCGACTCTGCGGAATCGGCACATTGGCGAGAGCAATCCGAACGTCACTCACGACATTCACCCGAAAAAAAGCATCGTCTGCCAGCGAATCAGATCATAGCGTCCAGTTGCTGCAGCGTCTGCAAGGCCGTGCCGGGTAAAGAAATTGCCCCCCGGGGCACTGCGGGCTCTCGCGGGTTGATGCGGATCAGAGCGGGAGCATAATCCTCCGCTTCACTGCGATGGCCTTGCAGCATTAACCGATCGACGCATTGATCCAGCAGTTCTCGGAAGCGATTCTGACCCGCCCGTCAACAACTGAAGAACTGAAAATCTATCGTGAAATTCTGCTCGACGGTTATGATCAGCGACGTGTGGCCGGTGCCCAACTGGTGTTGACCCCGCGCATCACCTCCATCGGCGTGTGCTGGACGAACCACCTGATTCCCGAAGCCAGCGATCGCAAGCTGGAACTGAAACACCAGATCGACAAGGGAGATCCGCCAACCCAACGCCTCACCGCAGATTGGCGCGAGCGGGCCGAAGACGTCGTCTGGGCCATGCTGAACTCGCCGGAATTCGTGTTCATTCCGTAGCGCAAGATCCGGTCTGCAAACGACGCCCGCCACAAGCGGGCGAAGTGAACCGTGGGCAGGACCTCGTCAGGATTCCCGAAATGCCGGTGACCTCACGATCCTGTCCACTTTTCGTTAAAAGGAGCCACTGACGAATCGCCAGCGAAACACCACAAGTTTCAAATATGAACTCACGAATCAGTGGTACCGGATTGAGCAGCAAGTGGTACAGACGATGCGCTTTGGTAGCGGTATGACTGGATTCTCTGGCTAAAGGCGTGGCGTCGGCGGGTGGGTTAACGCCGGGGCTGAATCAATTCGCACTGCTGCGCTTTCCGGGACGGCAATTCCACGCTCATTCTTTTCTGCATGTAGAAACGAAAGTGCCACAATTACAAGACGTCACCGAAAGACGATTTCTCGGATAGATCTTTAGTCATTCTGCTGTACCACCGCTGTTGGTGCTGCTTTGCCCGCAGCCTCGCAACGCATGCTCGTCCACAGTGCAATGGGATTGAATCGCTGTTGAAGCAGAAAATCACGACCAGGTTGTTCAATCAGGTGGAATAAACCAATCGCCCCGGTTATCGAGATTGAGAGGAATACCGGGAAATACCAAACAGGAATTCCGCTATTGCCGTAGTTGCCATACCTTTCAATGATCCGGCAACACGCCACTCCTGCCAGCCAATGGACCATATAGAGAGAATAGGACACTTGTCCCATATAAACAACTGGCCCCTTGAACTCGCACTGCCACAAGTAAATTGCCCCAATTAGTGCAGCAAAGACGAGCATGAACACGACATCTTTTGCACCAAATGCAATGAGCAACAGCAGCGCAGAGATCGCTGCCACCACGGACAGGAAACCTGTTTGCGAACTTCTCCACTCTAGACGGAAAATTGCCTGACCCAAGCCGACCCCCAACACAAATTCCGGCACAATGCGGGCAATCCCGTAATCGTAGGAAAGAGATGTCAGCCCGGAAGAATTCCCTGAAAGTGCCAGCCAGCCATCAGCAATGGTAAAGTAAAAAACAGTAAACGTACACACTACTGGCAGGGCCGCAGCACGAGGCACCCGGATTATGACGTACATCAACAGAGGAAAAAGCAGATATGCAAAGAACTCCGCACTAATCGACCAAGACGCAAAGTTCAGGTAGAGCCCGTCCGCAATCCCAAAAGCTTGAAGCAACAGTACACTCGGAATTATGCCCGTGATCCAGTGTCCAGCCTCCCCAGTATTGGCACCAATACGATCACTAGCCGCACACATGCAAATCGCGGCAATCATGGTCACAAAATGTACGGGATAAAGTCTAGCCATTCGCTTTTGGAGAAATTTTCCATATCGAAACGTCCCAGAATTGAATGTCTGTGTATAGACATAATACATGACAAACCCACTAAGAATGAAGAAGAGATCTACTGCAAGGTATCCCTTCTCAATTATTGGGCCAATCACTGGAATGCTGCCCAGTTTGAAATCAAAATAGTTCCTGTAGTGAAAAAGCATAACCCAAATAGCGGCACCACCGCGCAGCGCTGTTAATCCTGTAATCTCGCCATGGGTAGATGCTCTGGTCGACAGCATTCTATACCGCCTTTCTGGGCGACTTCTCAGCTACTCATGAGACCAGGTCAACCTGAATAAGCCCGGCCAATTTCCCTGGTCTGTCATGTGACAATCGGACTAAGAAAGTCAACTCGTGGCAAAATGCACTCTAACCAGGCAGGATACCGAGCAGGACAGTCGTATCCAAACACTCTGTCTTCACGGACATTTCAGAATCAGGCTATAGCTGAAGACACTCTCGATACCCATCGTGTCGCAAGCGGAGCACCTGGAAATCACGGTGAGCATTGACTCGACTGTCCCGGCTACCAAGTGAAAGTCGTACGCTTGCTGCTTATGAGCGGTAGCTCTTGGCCGTGTTCCAGCCGATAGAGTCGGAGGTCTTTGTTGGCTTCCGGCCATTTCATCGGAAGCTCTGTTAATGACGCACCTAGCTGGTGGGGGAAGCGTGCCCGTCGATCAGCAAGCACATACGTCGGATTCATTGTCTCAACAATAGTCTGGCGCTGAGCTGATGAAATGCTATCCCTCATATAGACGACCTTTCTGGGCCGAAGTGTATATTCGATCCAGGGTTGTCCAGTTGATGACGCGGTTTCAAAATTGGCGTCATACATCACCGTTGACTCAGGTGGAATCTGCTCAACAAATTGCTGTTGAACCAATTTAGCTTCCCTGGACTCCCTCATGCCATCTTTAACTAAATACACTGTTAGAGCCAGATCCACGGAGCAGCAACCAATAATTGATGCGATGCCTATGTATTTGACTCCTGCGGCGAAGCTCACTTTGGTTTTTGCCAGAAACTCCGCTAATTGAGTCCATGTTACGATGGCGGCAGCGAGTATGGCGGGCCAGCCCGGAACCAGGTAGCGGAACTGGTTTTGATGGATAACAACTTGAAGAAGATGAACAGCAATCATTCCGGCTGCCAGCAAGCATAGTCGCTGATGCTTGCTGTCGCGTTCAGAGAAAGCCAGTCCCCCAAGAGATAGTACTACTGCCAAGTTGAACGGCCAGTAGAAAATGGCATTGGTATTGAATGGCATCTGCTTAACTGCTGCCCTGGCAGCTTTCCCAGTGATGCTATTCCATTGAACCGTCTGAGGTTCGGTGACATACATGAATTTCATGTTGTCGTACTCCGGCGGAGCGGTATTGTTAAGCAGCGAGCTGAGGGATGTCGGCATCCCGTTTGGCATCAACCAATTGCTCCCTGCATAGACGATGGCGACAGCCACGATCATGGTAGAGGCTGTCACGATCTGAGCAGTGCGAACCGGCCGGTTGTACCAAAGGTAAATGAAGGGCAGTACCGCCAGAAGGGGCAGATAGGAAGCTCGACAAAGCGTCAGGCTTGCGAGAGAAAGCCAAAGAGCCCACCAGTTTGCATGGCTTTTTCGTGCTTTTACGAAGCACCAGGCTGCTAGAGCTGAAAACAGCATGCAACCAGGTTCCAGCATTGGTTGTGAAGCTTCCCAAAGGGTTGTGGGATAGACCAGAGTCAAGCAACTCGCAATATAGGCTGTTTCAGCGCCTGCTATGGAACGCACGGCCCACCAAACAACGACTGCGGCACCAAGGATCAGAAGAATGTTAGTCAGGACCCACCCCATCAGCGGCCCTGCGAGCCAGCTTAATGGAAGTACCAAATAAATCCCGAGAGCGTTATGAACGAAGTGGGCATGGCCATTAAAATCGGGCTGCAGTGCCTGTGCAGGAAATACATGCTGGGCGTGAAGCGGGCCTCCTTCCAGCAGGGTTTGTGTATCGGCTACATACCAGTATTGGTCGGTGCCCCGCAGATAAGTTCCGCCTGCGAGCACAAGACCGGTAAAGATCAATGCCACAGCAATTGTGACGGGCAAGGTTACAAGGGGTCTTTGGGTAGCTACCATTCTGGAACTCGACTCGAGGTTCTTGGCTTAAAGACCTGTTCTAGGCGATATGTCTGTGTTGTGTTGATCCAACAGCAAGCTCTGGTTCGGGCGAGTGATAGACACTCAATGGCAGGGAACCGGGAACTTCCGTGGATTCGTCAATCACCGTGTGCGATGTATGCCTGACCTGGCGATAAATACGACCCAGGTATTCACCAAAGATGCCGAAGAAGATAGCATTCAGGCTTTGAGAAGCCAGAATCAGGACAGCGAGGGTCGCGAATCCGGCCGGCCATTGCGCCCCGTAGACGACCCGCATACCGATGTAGGCCACACTCAGCAGCATCGTGAGAACGAAGACTCCCAAGCCCACCCACGTGGCAATCCGCAATGGTTTGATCGAATGTCCGATAATGCCATCAAGTGCCAGTGATACGAGTTGGCGAAACTTGAATTTGCTCTCGCCAGCCAGGCGTGCATTGCGATGGTGAAGAATGCCGACCTGTTGAAATCCCATCGCGGCGATGGTTCCGCGGAGGTAGGGAGTGGAATCCCGGATCTGACTGATGATGTTCAGAACCTTGCGATCGACGAGTCGGAAGTCTCCGGCATCCAGCGGAAGTTCATCTTCACTGAGCCAGTTGATGATGCGGTAGAATGCCTTGCGGAACAGCGTGATGCCCACGCCTTCCTTCCGTCCAATTCGCACTCCGTAAACAACCTGGTAACCCGCTTCCCATTGCTCCAGAAATTTGGGAATTAACTCCGGGGGATCCTGCAGATCGCAGTCGAGCTGGATGGCGGCGTCGCCGCGGGCCTTGCGGTAGCCGGTGAGAATGGAGTTCTGGAATCCGAAATTGCGTGAGAAACGGTAGGCCCGGACCCTGGCATCTTTTGTCGCGAGGTCACGCAGCATCGCGAACGTGCTGTCGCTGCTGCGATTGTCGGTAAAAACGTACTCCCAATCGTAACGGTCGGCGAGCGGCTGCATGACCGCTTCGACCGTCTCGTACAGACGGGCAATGTTGTCTTCCTCGTTGAGCACGGGGATGACGAACGAGATCAGCTTGCGTGCGGCCGACATTTTTCCGTGGTCCCTGGAAAGATCGGGAATTCATTCCGGTCAAGGGTGGACTGGTCCATCGCAGTCATGAATGCCTGCCTGCCCGGCTGTGGTGACGAGTGTCATTCGATGCACTGCTTGCGACCGGTCCGTGCGGAGCGGGAATTTGCTTCTCGGATGCGAGACGGTGATTGACCGTCTCAGTCAGTCCTTCCCACAGCGAGTAAGCCGGTTTCCAGCCGGTGGCCTGTCGAAAGCGATCAGAGTTTCCGACCAGCCACAGCGTTTCGCCTTCTCGCATGGGTCTTGTTCCCCAGCGGAGCAGAGTTTGCGGACGCTCCAGAATGTCAGCGAGCATTTCCCCAACCTGACGGATCGTCACGGCTGTGGAACTGCAGATGTTGAAGATGTGGTCAACCGGGGGGCGATTGAGGAACCGCAGCGAATGCACGAAGGCAGCGGCGACATCGTCCACGAACAGAAGATCCCGAAACTGCTCGCCGCTGGTGAGGTCCGCCGGCTGATGGCTTGCCAGCATGTCGATCAGATACGACGTGAGCCGGGAATCGGCTTCGCCAGGACCATATGTGTGAAACAGACGCAGGACGATTGCCGTCGTCCCCGTTTCTTCGGCCGCGCGCAGGACATTCAGTGTTCCGCGCAGCTTGGATTCCCCATAGGGCGACAGCGGCACCGTCTGATCAGTTTCGACCAGCAAATGTCCGTCCTCTGCGTCGCCATATTCGGAAACGCTGCCCGCATGCACATACAGACAAGACTCCGGCAGATTCCGGATCAGTTCCGGCCCCAGCAGTTCATTCGTGCGTCGCAGGCGGTCGGCATCTATCTGGGAACCGAGGACGCCATATGCCGCCAGATTGAAGCAGGCGTCGAAGGACCGGCCGTGCAGCACCTGTGACAGGGACGATGGGTCTTCGTCGTCGTACACGAGAAATTCGCAACCCGACAGACCGGCCAGCCGCGACCGGTCCTGTGACGTGTGACGGCACAGGCCGGTGACGCGGTAACCGGAGTCGATCAGGCGGCGCGCGACCGCTGAACCGACGAAGCCGGTGATGCCGCAAACCAGGATGTCTGCATTCGGGGGCACGCGCGAATCCCTTCCTCGTAAAGCGAAATCTGCTGTTCCGTCAGCGTTCGCATGGACTCCGGCTGCTCATAGGCATTCCGGTACCAGTTCACCGTCCATTCCACCCGCTGCCGGTTGCTCAGCAGGGCCCGCCAGCCCAGCTTCGTGGCAGCCAGGCTGGAATCGAGCTTGAGGTTCATCGCTTCGTGCAATCCGGGGGGCTGCGTGGCCAGTTCCAGCTTGCCCTTGCCGAATTCGCGGACAATGTCCGTCGCCAGTTCGCCGACCGTCAGCGGAGTGTCGCTGCCTGGACCGAAGTTCCACCCCTGGGTGAACCCGGCTCCGTGCTCACCCAGTTCCGCGGCCAGTTGGAGATAACCGCTCAGCGGTTCCAGCACATGCTGCCAGGGACGGATGGCTCCCGGACTGCGGATGCTGATGGTTTCATCAGCCACCACACCGCGGACCAGGTCGGGAATGATGCGGTCCGCGGCCCAATCGCCGCCGCCGATCACGTTTCCTGCCCGGGCGGATGCCAGAGCGACGCCGGATTTTTCAAAGTACGATCGCCGCCAGGCGCTGGTCAGCAATTCTGCACAGCCCTTGCTGACGCTGTACGGGTCGCTGCCGCCCATCGGCTCGTGTTCACGGTAGCCCCAGGCCCACTCGCGGTTCTCGTAGCACTTGTCGCTGGTGACGTTCAACAGCACGCGCACACTCGGCGTGGCCCGCACCGCCTCAAACATGTGAACCGTGCCCATCACGTTGGTCGCGACTGTTTCGATCGGCTCGCGATACGACAACCGCACCAGCGGCTGGGCCGCCAGGTGAAATACAACTTCCGGTTCGTGTTGCTGCACAAACCGCTTCGTCGCTTCCGCATCACGGATATCGAGCAGTTGCCACGCGCAACTGGTGTTGAGCTGATCCCAGAGCTGTTTGGCTTCCGGGCTTTCCGGAGTCAGACCGAAGCCGGAGACTTCCGCACCGAGGCGATTAAGCCACGCGGCGAGCCACCTGCCCTTGAACCCCGTGATTCCCGATACCAATACTCGCCGGCCCTGAAAAAAATTGCCCACCGTCATGATCGCCGCTCCAGATTTTCCACGGGGCCTTGCCGCTGTCCCAAAGTCCTTCCAGGAGACGCTTGTCACGCAGCGTATCCATCGGATGCCAGAAACCATCGTGCCTGTACGCAGACAGTTGCCCATCCGCCGCCAGACGTTCCAGCGGCTGGCGTTCCAGCACGGTGTCATCCGCGTCCAGATAGCTAAAGACTTCCGGCTGGAAGACGAAGAAGCCGCCGTTGATCCAGCCTTCGGCGTTCTGCGGCTTTTCCTCGAATCGCTCGATCTGGTTGCCGGACATCTGCAGGCAACCGAAGCGGGCGGGAGGACGCACGGCCGACAGCGTGGCAAACCGGCCTTCGCTCTGGTGCAGATCCATCAGCGAATGGAGATCGATGTCCGCAACCCCGTCGCCGTAGGTCACCATGAACGGTTCGTCACCGATAATCGATTTCAGTCTGCGAATCCGGCCGCCGGTCATCGAGTTCAGCCCGGTGTCGACGACCCAGACGTTCCAGTCGGGAACGGCGATGCTGAGTCGTTCCGAAACTCCTGACCGCAGACTGATCTTCCAGTCGCTGTGCTTGCAGTCGAAGTTGGAGAAATATTCCTTGATGTAGTCGCCGCGATATCCGCACGCGACCACGAAATCGGTAAAGCCCTGAGCCGCATAGACCCCCATGATATGCATGAGGATCGGCACACCGCCGATTTCAATCATCGGCTTGGGCCGCAGCGACGTTTCCTCGGCGAATCGCGTACCGAGACCGCCGGCCAGCAGAACGACTTTCACTGCCCCACCTCCTTGCAGGATTTCGCACCGGATTTCGCAAACCGGCAGAATTGTCCGATCCGTGGACCACAGGAGAGTAAAAGATCAGATATCCTGGGTCAAGACGACTTTTCTGGCGACGGAGCCATGTCCGCCAGGAAACCAGGAAATGCAGCCGCCAATATCGAACTTTCAAACGATTCGGTCGTCATCTGACCACTCAGTCGTATTGAGTCACCTCGGTGCTGAAAATTTGCCCGTCGCCAAAAACAGAACCCCTCGCAGAATCGGATGTGGTCCTGCGAGGGGTCAACTGTTGACTGCGAATGAGTAGGAACAAGGATCAATCCAGCGTTACGACCTCGCCCTGATCGCGCGAGGCGAGGGACTGATACAGTCCGAAGTCGATGTTCTCCGAGAGGAAGCGGACGGTGCCGTCGCCCAGCAGGAAATGGGTGCCGCCCACATGCTGGCTGCCCATCGCCACGTCATTGAACAGGTAATTGGCATCGGCGCTGGTATAGCGGCTGAAGCGGCTGATCGGTTTCTGGATGTTCTTGCAGGCATATGAGGCGGTGTCGCCGTTGGGAGTGCTGGCGCCCTGCGTCCAGGCCCGGTAAGGTCGTGAAACGACCGAGGTTTCCGAAGACAATTCGCCGACCAGCAAGGTGTTGGACAATCCGTCCGTGCAATCACGGAAGCCTGCCGAGTAATTGCGGTACAGCAGTCCGCTCGTAGAAATACCGCCATGATTGGCGGTCGTGTTCCCCGTGTGCGGATAGTTTCCGGTCAAGGGTGACGGGCGCGTGCCCTTGGCACCGACGATGCCGTAATAGTGGATGGTTGGGGGCGAGCGGGCCGAAGCCGGTGCGACCGTTTCCGAGTCTGCCACGCTCTCAGTTCACAAGGTGCTTGAAAATGTTATTTGTTCGATGCTCACGGTTCCGGGACACGCCGGACTGACGACTTATTGGCATTCAAGGCTTCTTTGGGCACGTTGATGTCGACCGTCTCCGACTGAATGTCGATTTCCATCGGATAGTTCAGCAGCAGCGTTTCGGGCGGCTTGACATTCGCCGCCTGGGTTTCGTCGACAATCGGCTCTCGATTGGGAGCTTCTGCGAGCGCGGTGATGTGGACCAGATGCGGTCCTTTAACCACGCCGGCTCCGCCCTTCTCCGTCGTGTATTTGCCGTTCTCAATGACCGCGGAACCCTGCGGTCCCGAGTGGCTTTTGCCGGTATCCGGCACGAAGTCCAGAGTACCGTAGACAACCGGCTGGCCATCAATCGTCACAGTTCCCGACAACGGCATCCGCTCGATTTTATCTCCGCCGCCACATCCTGCTGCCCAGCTGACCGCGAACAGAACGGCCAACTCTGACAGAGACCGGAACGAGTTGCAGGAGCGCGGCATCATGGGGCCTCACAATTGCTAAATGAAAAACAACGAACCCCGCAGCATTCACCTGCGAGGCTCGTCGAAAAGAGTACGCTCTGACTGGCTTTCCAGTCCGATCAATCCAGTTGGCGGGCTTCGGAATCGCCTTTGGAAGCCGCCGCCTGGTAGGTCGCGAAATCGATGTTTTCCGAAACGAATTTCACGGCTCCATCGCCCATCAGGAAATGAGCGCCGCCCGTATGCTGGCTGCCGAACCGCACGTCATTGAACAGGTAGTTCTGATTCGGAGTGGTTGCGTTATCGTAACCCGAGGGTCCGATCGAGTTATAGATGTTTTTGCATGCGTAGAAGGCACCTGAATTGGTATTGTTTGAAGCCCCCTGAATCCAAGGCCGCCAATGCGGCTGCAATGTGACAGGAGTGTCTGGTGTCTGACCGGTGGCGGCCGAGATCTCTCCCAACAAAAAGGTATTGGAAGTTCCATCAGTAATGTCTGCAAATCTGCTGACAGTATTTCGGCACAGAATTCCATTGGTAGCAAAATTACCATGGGCCGTCGTGTAATTGGTCGTCGTGCTGGCGGCGGAATAAGTTCCGGTTTGCGGAGCGGCTTTGGGGCCCTTGGCGCCCGCTACGCCATAATAATGCACCGTCCACTGACCTGCCGACGTCGACATTTTATCGACTTGACGAGCACTGGCGCAGTGGAAGAGAGGCGTTGATCGCTGATTCAGCGCAACATTGCTGGGAGCCGGAGCGGTAGCGGTATACGGAATATTAAAATCAAACTGATTATACAAGGGTGCCTGATCGATGAACGGCAACAGCATAACATGGAAACCAAGATTGTTGGTCGTGCTATTTATCCCCATCGCCCCATATGGGAAACAGTTCGAGTTGTCGTGATAATTGTGCAGTGCCAAGCCCCATTGCTTCAACGTGTTCTTGCATTGGGTGCGACGGGCCGCTTCACGGGCCTGCTGAACAGCGGGCAACAGCAGAGCGATCAGGATGGCGATGATGGCGATGACCACCAGCAGTTCAATCAGCGTAAAGCCACGCAGGCGACGCGCGAACATGGGAAAAGCCTTTCCAGAGAACGAACTTGATGAACGACAGGAAAATACCAGGCGAAGGCCGAGGCAGTGAAGGGCAATTTGAACCAACAGCTCACGATCCGAAGGGATCTGTCAATCACGTATCTCTGTCAATGGCGCAATAGTGTATGCCGACTATCAGATTGATAGCAGGAGATTTTCAGCAGCGACCGGTAAAAATGCGGAAGACCGAAGTGTTCCTCACAAAAACATATGCAGCCAGCTGACGCGAATCAGGGCTCATTCGCCCGCGATTGCGGCCCGGTTACCTCAATTTCAGGAGTTTTTCCCTCTGTCGATAAGGCAATGCTTTCCGGCTGAATGCCTGCAGAGGTGACTTCGATTTCCAAACCCGAGGTGGCGGGATCGGAATATTTTCGTGGCGTCACCCATTTGTACCGCACGTTGAAATTCTGCGCCGTTTCTTCGTCAAAACCCGCTGGCGGCTCTCCAACCATTTCTCGCTTGATCACAGCAACTTTATATTTGCCAGTCGGCAAGCCGTCATTTTCTCCGTAGGTTGCCGGCGAGAACTCGCCATTCGCATCGGTCATCGCATGCGAAGGTCGCTGATACTGGCCCTGCTTGTCAGTGACTTTCAACAGGGCCACTTGAGCCCCTGCCAGCGGTTGGTCATCCAGAGTAACCTTGCCCGTGACCTTTGACAGACGTGGACGACCGGAGCCGCCACAGCCAGAGGCCACTGACAAGAGGGTGAGCGCGATCAACGCCAGAACCGACGACTTGCAATACACGGACATATCTACCCTGGAAGGCTGCTGGATTCGTGATTTCATAACCGCTGCACTGCCGCTGCCAGAATTCGACTCGCCGAACACCGACAATTTCGCATGAGCTTCAACAGATCGCGCCTGCTGACGGGCAGGCCATCAGAATTCTCCAATGACGTTGCGGTCGTCGATGTTGAACAGATTCTGATACAGATAGTTTTGACCAGCTCCGGTACTCGACCATACCGGACTGGCCTGAATGTTTTCACTGACGAATCGCACGGCGCCGTCGCACATCAGGAAATGGGCTCCGCCGGTATGGGGACTGGCGACAATCGCCCGCGACGCCTGCGTCGATCCTTGTGATGTTTCCGAATAACACAGGGCGCCAGCATTCAGTGAACCCAGGAAAGGAGTATTCATCGGGGAATAGGCAGCGACGATACTGATGCGCGAACCGCAGACCCGTCCCATAATCCATTGCGATCCGATCGAGAGAAACGGCGCGGTCATGAGAGCTTTTTCGGCCATCAACATCGTGTTGGACGTTCCATCCGTGACATCGGACACGGACATGGCCATTGCTCCGCGAGTCTGCCCCGAGGTGACCGGCTGAGGTGCCATCTGGTTATTCATGGCGTACATCATGGTACCCAGCTTGTTCTGGTACTCATTCACCTCGGCACCATTGGCCGAGGGACACATGAAGCCGGGGATGCGGGTTGTCAAGAGGCTTTCGATCGAACCGGCTGCAGCCGTGGTGTAATCGTAACTGGTCGTGTTGGCTGCATTCGGTACCAGATTGGACTGGCCAACACCGAGGCGGTTGTACAGAGGGGCCTGATCGATATAGGGGAACAGCATCGCCTGATAACCCCAGTTACGATTCACATCCTGGGCCACGCCCACGCCACCAGCCACGCAATACGGTGGAAAGCGGCTGTGGACATCATGGTAGTTGTGAAACGCGAGCCCAAGCTGTTTCATGTTGTTCTTGCACTGCGTGCGTCGCGCAGCTTCCCGGGCCTGTTGCACCGCGGGCAGCAACAGGGCAATCAGGATGGCGATGATCGCAATCACCACCAGCAACTCAATCAGCGTAAAGGCGAGGCGAACGGGCCGCGAACGAAAGCCAGAGCGCATGGCGATCCTTTTCCGGGGAGCCAGACAGGGAAAAATCGAATAAAACAAGCAGGGAGAACTGCAGAACTACTGCATGACAGGAACAATCGCCGTAGGGCCGGAGCATTCAGAACGCCAGCCGGAGCGGCGTAGACAAGGTAGTCACGACTACCAAGCCGAAATAGTCACAAATACTGCTTTCACGATAGGCTTTCGCCATGCGAACTTCAATGTTGAATTTTGAAGAAGGTTGCCTTTTTCCCACCACAGGCATTGACGAAACACTTCACCAGGCCTTTGCGCGACTGGTTCTGTCCTGAAATGCGGCATCTGTCGAGCAGTGAATGCAGAAGTGCAGGATTTCGCTGCGAATTCTTTTTCGCCCACAGCAGTGTTGTCGCGTTCACTCAGACGATGTCCTGAAAGCGCACCTGATTCACCGGAACGCGGATCAGACGCACCAACCGTCTCGGAGCGTTAGCAGCCGGGTCGGACTTCGGAATTCCGAAGGCGGCGTAGTAGACGCTGAAGCGAGTGAATTCGACGATGGAATAACCCCACTCCTGGCTGTTGAAGAAATGCACATGGGGGTTGGTCAGCTTCACCAGATTCTCGAACAGGAATGGCGAACCGCCGGAGGCGTCCGCGGCCTCGCGCTTCAGCGACTCCAGATCGGCGGACGACAGCAGATTCGTCAGGTAATCAATCAGTGTGGCTGAGGTGACTGCCGGCGTCATGAATTCCACGCCCACAAGATTGCGACCCGGAAAATTCAGTCGTTTGCTGTAATCCAGCTTCAGGTAGCTGGCCATGTAGGTATGAAAATCGCCTGTGAGAGCCACCAGATTCTTCACGCCGGCATCAGCGAATTCTGCCAGGATCTCCTGCCGTTCGCTCTCGTAACCATCCCAGGCATCCAGGTTGATAAAGAACTGCGGTCCCGGAGCCCGGCCGATATTCAGCTGGCCGAGGAACACCTCATTTGCCCAGACTTTCCACAAGGCAGGCGACTGCTTCACGCCGTTTACGAACCAGTCTTTCTGGCTGTCTCCCAGCATCGTCCGACTCGCGGACGCCTGCTCCTCGCAGCCGAATGTTAATGTCCGCTCTGCAACTCCACAGGCCGGGGCCGAGCGGTACGTGCGCTCATCTGTCAGAAACAGATCGACGAGATCGCCGAAGCGGAACCGGCGATACACCTGCAGAGCGTCGAACGGATGTTCCGCAGCCGGGTCGAACCGCGGTCGGACAGGCAGATATTCTGACCATGCCTGCTGTGCTGCCAGCTTCAACCCCCGCAACAGTTGCGGATCTCCCCCCTCCGGCTGGCCCGCTGACAGTGGGTGATCGGGCGCGCCGAGCGTGTCACGGGCATAGTCCCAGTAGCAATCGTTCGCAGTTTCGTGATCGTCCGGGATACACAGGATCGTGTGGGATTCCATCAGCTGCTGAAGGAAAGGATCGCTGCGATACTTCTGATAGAGAAAGCGAAAATCAGTCAGATCCATCGCCGCGGACTGGCCGCTCGGCAATTCAAAGCGACGATCCGGATACGGAAGTTGCTGAAATCGCGGGTCGCCGGCGGTCTCATAGATGAAGTCACCCAGATGCAGGACGAAGTCCACGCGATCGCGGGCCAGGTGACCCAGCGCGGCATAATAGCCGTTGGTGTAATCCTGACAGGTCAACACTCCCAGCCGGAGAGACTCTGGCGATGAGTCGGGGGCGGGCAGGGTGCGGCATCTTCCTACCCGACTGGTGATCTGAGCGTAAGTGAAACGATAGTAATAGGTGCAGTTCGATTCCAGCGAGCCGTCGAGATCCAGCCTCACGGTGAAATCGCGATCGGCACCGAAGTCTGCCGCGGCCGCCTCACCGGTAAGCACCATGTTCATAAAGAGCCGGTCGGCAGCGACTTCAAGCAGCAACGGCTCTCCCCCGGTCCAGACGTCGGGGTGAATCCGGGTCCACAGCACCACGCCGGAAGACGTCGGATCTCCGGACGCCACTGACAGCGGAAATACCGTCGCCGGATCCATGCCGGCACCGCTGTCCTGCGGGGTTGCAGCCGACGACGGTCCCGTGATGACAAACGGGGTGAGCAGGCCAAGACTGGCAGCCTGCAGAAACTCGCGACGTGTCGACATGCGATTAAGACCCCGGGAACAAGGACTCGAACACTCTGCTGTATTCTGGCCCGGTCTCCCGTCATCCGGCTTCACGACCAGCCGGGAGTTTCCCGGGAACAGGCAGCCGCATCTACAAATGCCGATTATGCGGCTCGTAGCGCGACAAGGATTCGCGGGGCAACCCTTGCCCCCTTCCTGGCTGCTGCCCGAACCGCAGTGTCACAGGAACAATCCTCCGATTCTGGACAGGACTTCTGCTCACGACTCCGCTGCCAGCGCGAGTGCCCCGTGCACCACCACGCTTTCTCCCAGTTCCGCCGGCACGATTTCGTAACTGTCCTGCAACGCCGGGAATACATACGTGGCGACGGCAGACCGCAGCGGCTGAAAGAAAACTGTTTCTCCGACCAGCGACACTCCGCCGCCGATCACCACCCGCTGCGGTGCCAGCAGCGTGATCATCTGGGCGATCCCCCAGCCCAGCAGGGTCGTCGCCCGCCCATAAACATTCAGCGCGAGTTCGTTTCCGTCCGCGGCTGCCAGCCCGATCTCGCGGGTGGTCCACTGATCCGGACTGGCTCCTGCGCGAGCTAACCATTGTTCGACCCCGGGAGCTCCCGGCGGCAGCGTTGTGACCAGTTGCTGCATTTGCTGAGTGATACCGGGACCAGCGGCGATCGACTCGATCGTATCGTGACGGTCGGTTGCTGCCAGTCCGGGCCGCAAATGCCCGATCTCAGCCGCTGCGGGACGGTCGGTGCCATGAATCCTGCGATCCACCACCCAGCCTCCGCCAATCCCGGTGCCGACAGTCACATAAAATGCGGTCCGCACGGCTCGGGCTGCTCCGTAACAGGCTTCCGCGAGTGCGGCGACGTCACAGTCATTTCCCAGTCGTGCCGGTACGCCAAGATGCTCTCGCGTCCAGTCTGCCAGCGGAAACCGGTCCCACCCCGGAACCTGATGGCTGGTTTGCACAACTCCTGCAGCGCCGAAGACCGGTCCCCCGAAGCCGTAGCCAATCCGTTCGATCCGATGCCGATCCGCGAGCCGACGTCCAACCTCCAGAATTTGCGCCTGAATTCCGCCGGCACCGCGAGCTCGATCGATATCGCAGCGGACAAAGTCGACAAACGTCTGCCCGTCACCTGGACCGACGCCGAATTGCAGTTTTGTGCCACCGATTTCAATGCCCAGGTACATACGAGCGCCTTCTGACACAGTCGTTTTCACACCCACGGTCGCATTATCAGGACACGCGAGCTACCGATCCCTGCAGGCATTTCCGGGGATGCAACCACCCGGATATCAGCCGGTGGCCGGTCGCGAGATCCCTGATTTCCCGCGAAAAGGCAGGACCGGCCTGCAAAACGCATGATCCGGAAGCGCATCCTAACTTGTCGCCATTCCTTTCGCCCAGCACAATGCATCAGACAGTGGTCGTCTGAAGTCGCTGGAGTGATCAATAAATTCCGCTGGCGCCTGTGGGCACTGTCACCCTCTGCCGGGTAGCGCTCAGATTCCCGGTCCCACCTTCGCGTTCCAGTCCCTGCATCCGGAACCACCCATGCCTCTGCATATTCCCACGATTGAAGACGTTCGTGACGCTGAACGGATCATCCGCAGCCACGTCTCACACACTCCCCTGATTCGCTCGTATCCCCTGGAAGCAGCCTTGAAGTTACCGCCCTCACGCCGCGTCTGGCTGAAGGATTACGGCTGGTCACCGTCGGGGTCGTTCAAATTACTCGGTGCCTTGAACTGGATGGCCCACCACCTCGACGAGATTGGCGATCGCCCGGTCGCTGCCCATTCTTCCGGAAACTTTGCCTCCGGAATTGCGTATGCGGGAATGAGGTTCGGAAAACGGGTCATTGTGGTCATGCCCGACACTGCCCCCCAGGTCAAATTTGAACGCACCCGCTCGTTCGGGGCAGAAGTTCGCACCTATAACATCGCTACTGACCATGAAACGGGCGAGCGCGACCGTCTGACCCGGGAAATCGCCGAGGTGGAAAACGCTGTGCAGGCCTCACCTTATGATGATCCAGACGTCATCGCTGGCAACGGAGTGGGGGCTCTCGAAATCGCCAGGAGCCTGCAACGCGACGGCCGGACGATCTCCCACTTTTTCTGCCCCGTCAGCGGCGGAGGTTTAATGGCCGGGCAGGCCTTGGCCATCGCCGACAGTTTTCCTCTCGCCCAGATTATTGGAGTCGAGCCGGCGGGAGCCAATGATTTTCAACAATCACTGGCGGCAGGCGAGCGCGTCAAGATCGATCGTCCCCAAAGCATCTGTGATGGCCTGCTCTCTTATGATGTCGGCCACCATAACTGGCCCATTCTCAGCAGGCTGGTCAAAACCTCACTCGCGGTCACCGATGACGCCATCCGCGAGGCGATGCGCTGGATTTATCAGGTTCACGGCCTGCGTACTGAGCCCTCCGGAGCCATTACGATCGCGGCAGCCCTCGCAGAACAGATCGATCTCGCAGGAAATGGCGACATTGTCCTGGTGATCAGCGGACGCAACGTGGATGAAACAGCATTCCGAAACTGGATCTCTGCCTGATTCTGCTCGCGATTACGAGCAATGACCGGGAATCCCAGCCGGTGCAGAACGCCCAACGAGCGGATTCCAGCAGTTGCCTTGCTCAGAGCCGGTTTGGTTGTCCTCCGGGACGGCAGTTCCACAACTTTGTCTGGCCTGAATGACGAACCGATACCCGGTGAGGAGATTCCTGGAACTTCCTCACCGGGTATCGCGACTCCAAATACCGAAGCCAGCCGGGCCAGCGAAAACCGGGAGTTAGCCAGGAAATGACAATACAAACGAAAACAGCCCGTGAAGATTACTCTTCACGGGCTGCTGTGAAAGATTCCGGCAATAACCTACTTTCGCGCTGGTGAGCACTATCATCGGCTACAAGAGCTTAACGGTCGTGTTCGGAATGGGAACGTGTGTTTCCTCTTGTATATGGTCACCGGAAATGGTCAACTCAGGCGATCAAACCTGAGTTGACTTGCCTCTTGCGAAGCTATGTCAACTGGTGGCAATAGATGTGGTTGATCTCGTGTCATGGTTCGTTCGAACCGTTACGCGTTCTTGATGCTTCTTGCGAATCATCAAGACTGAAATCAAAGTGGTCAAGCTTTTGCCCGTTAGTATCGGTCCACTGAGACGCTTACACGCCTTACATTGCCGACCTATTAACCTGGTGGTCTACCAGGGGGCTTCAGGACGAAGTCCAACGAAACCTGATCTTGGGAAAGGCTTCGTGCTTATATGCTTTCAGCACTTATCCCGACCGTACATAGCTACCCTGCGGTGCCTCGAGCGAGACAACAGGAACACCAGAGGTACGTCCCTCCAAATCCTCTCGTACTAAAGAGAAA
>VFQN01004587.1_pt1 | contig 18109 bp, 14 predicted proteins | sample 3512371 | NCBI WGS metagenome assembly VFQN01 (sample SAMN10412370, study PRJNA504923) | tailings metagenome | isolation source: Replicate 2 from Balatoc abandoned mine | place: Philippines: Itogon, Benguet | collected 2017-08-28 | reverse complement strand
ATGCTTTTGTGGTAAATAAGAGACAGGGAAACTGTCGAGATATTGATATTATATTTTGTTTTGCTATTATCAAAATAAAGGATGTAAATAATTAACATCGAGATAATATATCTTCATCAATGCATTCCTCAATATATCGATAAAGTGTTGTAACAGTTTGTGGCATGCTAGGAAAAGGCAATGTCTTTAGGAAGGGTAATTGATAAATTGAAAAGTAAATAAAAGTAATGTACTTACTTTTTCAGGATTATATTCATCTGGAAGACCTCGCTTCACAAACTCCTCGTATAACTCTTCTTCAAACTTTTCTACATCACTTGAACTGTCCTTTTTCTCTTCTTCCTTGCTTGGGTTCGAGTCAAACATTGAGGCTGCAAATTGAGATTTCTTCTTTTTAGCTTCTTCTTCTAAAGTCTATCAAGAGGATTATAACAGAAGAACGGTCAAAAAGATTGCATCGTCTTACCTTCAGTAACTTTAATTCCTCGAGAATCATCTTATCCTTCGGAACAATTTTTAAAGCTTTCTCTAAATCAGTCTTTGCATTTTCATAATCATCTAAGCATCTATATGCCTGACCTCTTCGGTAAAAAGCCTTTGGGTTTAGTTCCTTTGTCTCTCTTATGGCATTGGAAGCAGATTCGATGGCTTTACGAAACTCCTTCACTCTTAAATAACACATGGAGACATTTAGAAAGCATGCAACCCGTATATCGTCCAACTCCTTCTGGTTATCTTCTTCTTCAGGAAAGCAGTATTCATAATACCCTATCGAAGTTTCATAAGCCTCGATCGCCTCCAAGAAACTTCCTTCATAAACGAAATAGTTCCCAAGGGTTCGATATCCTTTACAAACTTCTAATTTCTGATGTTCCGGTTGTTGAAAAAATTCTCTTTCTTCAGTATGATTATGAACATGACCAAGATTATCTGCTTTAGCAAGTAGTGATTCGTAATCTTGTTCTTCTTTCTTTTTTAACTCAATGACTTCATCACGATCAATAAATTGGTCCCATTTCTCATAGGACTTCGTCCAGTCCTTATTCACCTCCTCCTTAGTCCCAATACTATTCGATGACGATGATGATAATGTGATCTTTTTCAGTTTTTCATTTAATGAAAATATCCTCTCTTGTGTTGATTGTATTTGATATTTAGTATCGAGTGTTTGTAAGAGTTTAATCTCTGTTGCATTTGTAGGGATTAGTTTAGATCCCAAAGACGATATCATCTTTGATGGATCATTTGTTTCCAATGTTGGAGGCTCCATTTAGATTGACGATCTCTCAAAATAAATTTCAATCACTCAAAGTATGAAGCGCTTAATAATAATAAAAAGGTTTATTTATTATTATTGAAAGAATGACAGAATTAAACATTACCCAATTACCAGTTGATATCTATCTTCTGCTTCGTGATTTTATTGTAAATCCTTCTTATAAATCATGGAGATCCTTTTTATCAATTAATAGATCTATGCAATATCATAGAAAGATGTTATTCTATTATAACTGTAATGTGAATACTTCTAAGCTCTTTTATCATGCGCCTTTCTTTCGGCAAAAACTTCTTGAAAGAGTTCATAATCCTCTTCAACAAATATCCTTGCAGTATCCATTGCACCCACTGACTGAGTTATCCTTTGCGAATCATATCCACTCTCTCACCATCGTCAATAACGAAGCACTCACCAACTTACAAGGACTCACTCATGTTCATAGTTTAAAAATTGACTCTTGTAAATTATTTAAGGATTTATCATCCTTAACCGTAATTTATCATCTAAAGCTTGTAGGTTTACCGAATCTCACTTCCATCGCTTCCTTGGAACACTGTCAGCACTCATTACACACTGTAAGCCTTGTCAACCTGCAACAACTACAACATGGTCTTGAAACTCTCAACTACTGTACTAAAGTCACTATTTTAAATTGTCGCAAAATCGAAGACATCAACTGTCTAAGTGATGTGAAGGAGTTAGTGGTCGTTGGTTGTTCTGGTATTAGAGATGTTTCTGCATTAGGAAACATCCCATACCTTACCATCAATGACTGTGGACAAATTCATGATATTAGCTCATTAGGGAATCATATTAGACTCTCTTTATCAAGTTGTCATCAAATTAGTGATGTCAGTAGCTTAGGCAGGGTTCATACTCTAGACTTATCTTACTGTGACTCAGTGACTGATGTTAGTCCTCTATGCAATGTACATGATTTAAACTTGAGTTATAACTCTAATATTATTGATATCTCTTGTTTAATTCATGTTAAGAAGCTTAATATCTCCTTCTGTATAGAAATAGAGAGCATTGAAGGACTAGAACAAGTCACTGAACTTAACATATCCACATGTAGATATTCTCTCCTTCATCAAGTGAGTAGTCTTAAGAATCTGCAGAAACTTACTGTTTCGAATGATTTATATGATATTTTCATTGATGATGATGAATCTTTGTATGTGAATCAGAATCTTCTCATCACAGTTGATTCTTCTTCAAGTATTGATGCTTATTAGCCTTATACATTTATACAATCTTTTTATAATACTTTGATAACCTAAAATAAGTATATTTTCACCTTTTATCTTTCCTCCGATCCTTCATACGTAATCTCAGAAGGTTCTGTGATTAAGCCATGACGTTGTAATCTAAACTCCTCCAATGATAATATCTCTTGACTGTTCTCTCCTACTAATGATCGACTTCCCTCATAATCTTCATCGTAAGCTTCTTCTTCATATTCTCCTTCAGTAACATCTCTTTTCTTCCCACTACCCCCTTTATTCTTCTTTCTCCGGCTTCTATCAGTACGAGGAGGAGAAGGGCTATGATAAGAGGTATAATCTGTTCTCTCTGTCAAGATATTCGATGCTTCAGCGTTCTTTAGTCTGCTATTAAGATCTGTTGAGTGAGTAATGACAGAGGGAAGTGATGATGATTTGCCTGAGTAATAACTAATAGATTCATCTCTCGAGTAATGGGATTGAGTCGGAGAATAAGCTACTCCACTTCTCTGTCTCTCAACTCCACTTCCTTCCTCTCGAACTCGAGGAGAATAATTCGAGGAAAGATGCTCTGACTGTTCTCGATGTGTGCTCGCACGACTCTCGAAAGGAGTTCCTGTACCTGTTCCCTCTTGCAAAGAGTTAGTTAGGTAATTACTCTGAGACTGCGAGGCTGAGTCAGATACCCATGATCCATCATCATCGTCAGCATCTCTTTCACGAATTCCATGTAAAACTTTCTTACGATAATCTCTATAATCATCGGATCTCTCAGGGAGTTTGTACCCAAAGTCTCCTTCTTCACTTTCATTCGCTTTATTTTCTCGCTGACGACGAACAAACGAGCTAGCAACACTACCTTCTTCATCATCTTCACCTCCTTCACCATCTCCGTCATCAATATCGAGACTACTTTCCTGTACTGTCATCGATTGACTAAACTGTGTCGTCATATTCGGGTCTAAATAATAACGACAATCCGATAGCTGCATGGACAATCTTAATCGCCATGGATGATTCGAAGTAAATCCACTCTTATCACAAAATTGTAAAAAATTATGTACATCTTCATTTTGATGAATAAAATCAGCTAAAAGATTGTTATTCTTTTGCATACCATCAACATTAAATCCACTCATCACTCCACTACCACCTTCATCACTCGAATTTACTACAGAAACATTATTCAAGAAGATGGATTGATTATCCAGGTAGAAACGATTAATAGTAAAGTTCATTCGACTATAGTAGTAGTAAGGATGGTGTTTACCTTGACTAATACTTTCAATCAATGGTAATACTTCTTGTACCCAATATTGCATAGATTGTTGCCATTGATGAGCATCCATTAATAATAAACAATAATACATCATTGCTTCAGCATAATAAACACTTTGTTTGCTATAAAACTGTTCAATTAACTTTAAACTTTTCAACAATATACCTTTACTGAGTCTATATCGTCCTTGTAGACGATAGACATCTGCTAATAGAAGTAAAGCTAATGCATAGGTACCAGTATTATTTAAGAAATGATTCAAATAATAATGAATCACATACAATGAAAATAATTCTGCTTTATTATAATCACCAAGATCACGATAAAGTGCAATACGATGATGAAAGATTTTCATGATATGAATATTCTCAATTAAATGGAAAGGTAATGAGCCTGATTTCACTGTTTTCATTAAAGTTTGTATTAGAGGGTGGTCTTCAATCGATTCGTGCACATGGATATTATGGATGATAAAAAGAATCTCTTGCATGATTTCTCCATTAATATGCTCTTGCATCTTATCTTTTCCTGAAGAAGAAAGATGTGTCGGAGAGCGATTAGAACTTTGCTGATATTGTGGAGGAAGAAGAGAAAGAGATGCTAGTAGATCATCGTTATTCTTTGGGTAAAGTGCATATGCAAGTTTCAGTGCATAGCTATTCATCAGCATAGCCTCTGTGTAAAAGCCGGGAACTCGTAGACCATCGCCTTGCTCTGACATGACTGCTACCATCAAAGGGTGTAATTCCCCGTGTAATGAGGCAATCATGTCATATGCAATAGTTAGAAATTGTTTTGCATCAAGATAATTTCCACGTAATTTACTCCATTCAGCAAAAGTATACAAAAATCTTGCCGTTCCTAAATTAGGAGTTTGTTGGTAAATTAGATTCATTCGTCGAATCATTCTACGGTAATGCTTTGATAAATCAGTCATAGACAAAGTATGGAAATGATGAGCTGTCAAGTAATCAAATTGAATTGATTCAAACTCGATGGGCGAGATCACTATCTCCACCACGTCTTGTCCATCAACAGTTTTCTTCTTTTTCTCGGAGGAAGATGGTTCTGCTGAATGCTTTGGTGTAGATAAGCGGCCGTATGAAGTGACATGAGGAAGAGTAAGACTGGGTTCTTCACTTGGAAGGAAGGAATTCTTTCCTCGAATTTGTTGCAAGAAAAACTCATACTTGTCTGATATCAGACTTAATAAATCTCTTGCAGATGTAACGTTACCACACACTAAGTAATCTTGAGCAATGGAATAATTCATTCTAAGAGTAACGAGATGTGCTTCATTAACGATATTTGATGAAGTTGATGTCATCATACTTAAAGAAGGCATCATCGGAGCTGATAACGAGCTCTGCTGAATTACTGCAGTCAATCCATGGAAGCTAATCTTGGGCTCTCCGATTAAATAAATTATGTAGTAAATCCATTGTAGACAAATCACGATTGAAGTATGTTTGGGATTAATAGAAATGAAGAGAGATTGATAAATTTCTAAAGCTTTCACCGCCTCTCGTAAACCAATCTCATAATTTCCAAGGAGTACAAAACCTTCTGACTTCAACAAAGTACTTTTCGCAATGGAAGGGTGAGTAATCATCATTTCGTGTGTTTCAGGAGCTTGTGGATGAGGAATAAAATGATTAGGGTATAAATTACTTCGCATTTCAAGAGACTGTTCAATAAAATGAATCGATTCTTCATATTGTGCTTTAAGAAGTAACAACTTGCCTAAACAATAATAGGAAGTCGCAACCTTGAAATGCTCGTTACCATAATGTATTCGTCGCTTATCTAATAATTCTTGATGAAGAGATATTGCGAGTGAATATTGTCCTTGTAATGTGAGAATGGTTAGATAATGAGAAAGAAATTCTTCTTTCACTTCAAAAGATTGTAAACCAATTTGCTTATATTGAAGAAGAGATTGTTGGATACGTTTCATGAGATCAAAGGCTTTGTAATACTGGCCAGCTGATCGGAGAACCTCAGTATAGGCGATGAGGTTGCGATGATACAACTTATAAACAGTGTAATAGGAAGGTCTCTGATTTGCTGATACGGTTTTATTTGGCACGCTACCGATAGTAACTCCGTCTTTGAGTGGAGATTGTGTCATAATAGAGGGTACAACACCGATACCAGTTCCAAAATGGTTTTGAGCTTGATAGTCAGATAAAATATCCGTTTTAGATATTTTTGTCGCCGAATCCTTGGTATTTTTCGATTTCTCGTCATCAGCTTCTTCAGCCTTAATCTCTCTCGCATCATCAGCATCTCCAGAATCATCTTCCTTCTTTAATGCTTCTACTAAGATGCGATCAGAGACAAGATGATATTGCTCAGCATCATGATAGAGACCAACACTACGATACCATTCTGCGATGTAGAAATAAACTTCTCCGACAAGATAATGTGCCTCATTCAACAAAGAAATACGATCTTGTAAGACTTGGTCAAGCAGAACTTTTGCTTCGACAAATTTCCCAACGTTATGAATTGCTCTTGCCTTTAACAACAGAAGGATATTCTTCACCATCGATATTTTGGGGATTTTAATCGCTGGGTCAAGTGTCGGATGATTACTAACGTGATTTAATGTGCGGTCAAGAAGTTCAATGCTTTCTTCGATTTCATTTAAAGCAGAGTCGAACTTTCCACGAGAGATGCTCTCAAGAGATTTTCGAACCTGATTAGCAGACTTGCTAACAGCCACAATCGTTTCAACACTTTCCTCTTCCGATAGAAGAGATCGGAGGGACTCTTGCTTTTTCACTGCCTCGATGGATGGCTGTGCACTGCCCTCATTTTCACTCAAGGTTTGATGTACATTGCGCTGATCCTCATTCTTTTCTGCCTCTTGAGCATAATGAGTAACCATATCAGCAATAATTTGAGGTTCTCTTTCTTCCTCATCATCGTTAAACTTCTTCTCTTCAAATTGGCTTTGGTCGTCCAAAGGAGAAGGCTCTTCTTCTACAATCGGATTCTCGACATCGATCTGCACTGAGGAAGGTAGATCAGTATTCGTTTCTTCGATATTCTCTTCTTTATCTTCCGTTTTACTTGGGATGTCCTCTGCAGTTTTGTTTGCTTGTTTTTTGGGTTCTTTATTCTCTGGAACAACAGCTGCGAGAGCTGATTGGATTGCATTAAAAGAGACGTTTAGCGCGATGCCTTCGATAATTCCCGCAAGTTCCTCGAAAGGCTGCTCAATTATAGGGGTATCGACTCGAGGGGAAGATTCAATATTAGCAGGATGCTCAATAATTTCGGGTTTAGGGGATTCAATGGTTTTGACCTCTTCGTTTGGTACAGCGAAAGATTTGGTAACATTATCCAAAGCAGCCTTAAAGGTTTGATCGACAAAAAATTCACTGGGCGACACAGGGCGGGGATTTACTACTTCTGTCACAACCTGTTCTTTATTTGCCTCGTCTTTATCAAAATCTTCTTGATATGATTGCTCTATCTCTGTTTCCTTTTCCTCTTGCAGTGTTGATTCTTTTTGACTACATTCAGATATTACGTCATCAATCAACACCTTTGCCATTTCCTCGTTGACCTTTCGTTCCTCTTCAGCAAATTTTAATTTTTGGAGTTCTTCCTTTTTCTTTTGTTCAGCCTTCATCTGTTCGATTCTCTGCTCACGAATCACTTCCAATAAATCTTCAGCAGCCATGCGCATTTGTTCTTCTAGAATTCGCCTCTCTTCTGCTAATCTTCGATTTTCTTCTTCAATAAATTTCAACACATACTCAAGCACCACTATGTCAATCGCTGCATCCATTTCCGATGTGATACAGATACTTTCAGCTCTGTTAAGAGCAGGTTCCCATTTCTGGTGGATCATTTTGATGTGTTGATCCAAAACTTGCGAGAATATTTCCTCGAAATAATTATTCAATATCTCATCTTCAACAAGTAAACATAATTTGCGAAACGATCGGAGCGATATCAGAGTTAATCGTGCTAATCTTAGCTCATCTTGATGCTTCTTCGCTAAATTTCGTTGAATGATAATCGCTGCTTCATTTCGCTTCCAATCCAAAAATCTCTTCTTCTTTAATTTTTTAACTCTATATAAAGATTATATTAACACAAATTAGCATATAATGGAAAGAGAATGTTATTTACCTTTGTATGGCTTGGAATTTTCTGACTTGACGTTGAATAACAATAGCAGATCTGTGACGTTTCATTGCATCAACACGTTTAACAAAGTTCTTTGTTTGCATAAATCGAACAGCTTTTGTAACAACACGTGCTTTTTTATCAATAAATTCAATTCGTTTACTTTTAACAACGACTTTAGCTAAAGACTTTTGATAAATCATTTTGAAGAACTTTTGTAATCTAAATGCTGCTGCATTTTCAATTTTATTTCTTCTTTTTGATGCTTTCGCTCTCCATTCAAGATTTAAACCATCAATTGGTTTTAATGATAAATCCATTGCCATTTGACATAATTCATCCTGTATTTCGAATTGTGTCTTAAACTTCTTTACTTTCTTCTTTGGTTGATATAATGGCATCTGTCTTCGACGTTTACGGTATCCACGAAATAAAGATTGAATTTTTACTGCCGCTTTATAACGTTTTTCCTCTTTCATTATCTTTTCTTTATGTAATTTATCATAAAATAATTCTTTATCGCGTTTTAACTCAATCACTTTTCGAATCTTTGAGTCATCAACCTTTAATTTTTGAAATAAAGTTGTTGATTTAATTGGACCAACCATACCAACTGGCTTATCAAATGGTAAAGTTGCAATTAAAGGTTTAAGTTTAGCAGGTACTGGTGGAAGATCATCGACAGGAAAAGCCGTATTCGTTGTGCAAAGAATATCACAAAGAGTCGTCCGTAGAGACGATTTATAAGAAGAGTTGGTAACCACCATCCCTCCAAAGGTCGGAATGAATAGATTGGAAGATGCTTCCATATTAGTCGTCGTCATGAATCAAAATTATTTCAAACCAAAACAATTCGAAACCGCTCAAAAAGCGCTTTTAAATAAAAACGATTTATTGATCGTTTTGGGTCTAAAGTTAAAGTTCGATCGATTTCAATGAAGAAGAAGGAAGGTTCCCAGCTTCCAAGGATTTTGACATTGAATCTCATCACGTCTATCAACTTTACGAACTGTTCAAGGAGTTGTACAAGCTTGTAATGGAAGGTTGATCTACTTTCTTATTACAAACCTCGACGAAACCCTTAGTTCATTCTCTTTTGGTAGGGAAGATATCTCGTCAAAGACATTATAGTCTCGCCAATATCGTGGTGGTACTCTTTGTTCTATTTTTAGGTTCTCCATTTCCTTATTTTTCATTTTCTTCACTTTTGTTCATTCGATTCCTTGCATCTTGTTGAAATGTTCTTGTCACGTAATTCTTCTATCTCAGGTTATGGGACATTGCAGAAAGGAAGAAGATTGCTGAGTTTGAACCACTTTCAAAGTCATCCCGCCTCTTCCATTCCTAATATATCAACACTAAATACGCCGAGACAGCGAACGGTCGATGAAGCATTAGTCGTCCATCAAGCACAGCTATTACTCGATCAGAAGTTATATGTGATTAACCTAATTACGGCGGAAGACTATGTTAAGAAAGTGCCAAACATATATCATTCATCAATAGGATCGCATCTCCGCCACTCTTTCGATCATTTCTCTGCTTTATTGAGAGCAGCGTCATCGAATGAGGGATTCGCTAATTACGATGAAAGAGCGAGAGATACCATTGTAGAGTCAAATCGAGAAGCAGCAGTAAATCTTATTCAAGAAATGAAAGATAAGATCGATCAACTTGATTTAAATAAGAATATTGAGGTTTCTTTCATTGGGAATGAAAAGACGTATGAAGCTTATAAGATACCATCGACTGTACTCAGAGAACTTTCATTTGCTTCCCATCATGCTGTGCATCATCTCTCGATGGTGAAATTAATTTTACAACATTTGAATTATCAATTACCAGAGAATTCGCCTTTAGGAATTGCTTTATCGACGGCGAAGGATATTGAGTCAAAGCAAAATCAGAACAACAAACAATAGCGATCTCGAGAAAAGAATAGTGTCGTCATTTTTTTATTTCTCTTCACCCTAAATGTCTGTTGATTGAACTCTTATATAATTGTATCCATAACTAAGTCAAAATGAAATGGTTAAGGAATTGCGTTAATCAGATAAGCAATTCCTTACCTGTGATTCAATACATTTTTCTATGAAGAAACACAAGCACTCGTCCCTCTCACAAGAGGCAGAGTTTCTTCATCCTTATGTGGTGAAATACTATGAACTATATCGCTCTGAACAGCTACTTGTGTGGGATTTGGTTGGAATCTATATCTTACTCACATTAAGTCTTCGAAAGCAGAATAATTGGGCCAATAGCCTCTTACCGGAACCTATAGCTGATCGTAAAAGTTATCGCTCGATCCTTCTTTCAGATATTCCAGATATTTTAGAGCGTTTAAATCCAGTTTTCTTGCAGAAACGACTAAAAACCACTCCTTCTTTGACTATTGAGTCATTGACCGTCCTAGACGTCTTTAACCATTTCAACCTTCAAGGCCTAAAGAATAACAATGATCTCCACGTCAATCGTAGTGTCATAAACTGGGCATTAGGTTCAAGACCCATCCACCTGATGCATAGTATCCCAAGTCCGATGGAGGTGCTGCAACAACAAGCAAGAGGCGAACGAGTAGTCACAATGTTCCTCACTGAGGAGGAGCTAAGTGAGTTTCATACCTCTAAATTAACTTATATGAATGGAGAAAAAGAGCATGCTAGGGATGCATTGGAGTTTTTGACTCATGATCTGAAGCATATGGAGCATTACATAGATCCTGTGACACACTATGAGCAAAAAGGATTCTTCCGATGCATGCTCAAGATAAATAAAGGAAAAGTGAAATCTTTCTTTATAAATACTTTGGGATATCCTATAGATTTATGGTATGAGATGAAATATGTAATTTCTGACATGTAAGTCGGTCTCTCTTTTCCTCCCTTTATTGTTAACATGAGTTGTTGTGTTGTAGGAACTGTTTCTCCACTCATCTCGTTCGATATGTGTTCGCAAAATTGCTTATAGCTTGCCGTAAAAAGATTGTTGATGGTATGCGAGGCAGTGAAAGCAATGAAAGCGTTGAGAGTAAGCAAGCGAGTACCATCCCTTCCACCTCAGAGGAAATACTCGTCGAAGAAGAGTTACACAGAAGGATATTATTGGACTGGCAAATCTTACTCCAGCAAATGGGTATTCACGCAGAGTGTGGGGAGCTTGATAGGACCGAAGTTGACTCTTTGCTGCATTTATGTCATGAGACCAATCGCTGCCTTATGAAGCTCGTCGATGTAAGCTTCAAAAGAAGTCCTGAACTCACAGTCGAGGAATGGACAATCATCCGAGACTTCTTTGAGTATGTTGGACGAAAAGAATAACAATACACAAGTGCATTGTATGAAAAATCATTGTAAATATTTATAAATAATCAAAGGTTTTAAATGAAAGTGAACACATTATACATTATTATTATTATCATCATCACCATCAAAGTAATTCACAGACAAAATTAAAAAAAAGGAAACACCAAAGAAAAATAAACATAAATTAAACTACACTTATACAAAATCCTAACTTAACTGCTCCTTCACATCTTTCAATCACGACTATTTTTATGGTTTCTTCCCACCAGTTGTTATACCAGAAGTAGGGAATAAGATATTCGGAAATTTCTTTGATACAATTAAAAATTCTTTTAATGTAATTTGTCCATGATCATCTGTATGTGCTTGTCTCATAATCGTTTCAGCTTTTCTTTTCACAGAATTTAATGATAACATATGATTACCACGTAATATTTCTTCAATTTCTTTTCTTGTAATAAATCCTGATTTAGTATCATCAAACATTTCAAAAGAAAATTTAATTCTTAATTCTTTATCAATTGGTATAAAATTCATTAATGATAATAAAAATTCTTTAATATCTAATTCACCAGTTTCTTCATTATCATATAAATTATGCATATTTTTATATTCTGTAATTGGTTCAATTTTCATAATTTTACAAAAATCATTAAATTTTAATTTACTACCAGATGAACGTTTTTCTATTGGTAATTCAATAAAATCATAATAAGATTGTTTTATTGTATCAAAGGTAATTTCATTATCAACAATAAATGGTTGTAAATATTTCTTTTTTGTTTCACGTTGTAATAATTCTTTTTGTCTTTGAAATGATTCTAAATCATTTGATTGATTTTTACCAGCTAATGCTTGTTTATCTTTCATTAATTCGTTTTCTTTTTCTGTATTAATTTCTTTATGCATATCAATAATTGCTGGATTTGGATGTAATACTAATGTACGAAATTCTTTAAAAGATACTTGTCCATCACCATCTAAATCAACCATTGATATCATCATATCTATTTCTTCATCTGTTATCATTTCACCCATACATACTAATATATGACGTATTTCTGCTGCACCAACAAAATTATTATGATCTAAATCAATAAAACGAAATGCTGCAATAATTTCTTCATCAGTAAATTCTTGTGGAATGGTTTCAACACGTTTCTTTTCTTCTAATGCTTGTAAGTCTTTTAATTGTTCATCTACAGGTTTTTCATTTTCACTTGGTATGGTACTTATTGTTGCTTTAATTTCATCCTCATCATCTGGTACGACTTCACCAGCTGCTTTAACGGCTTTTGTCGGACTTGTGTCTGGTGGTAATTTACGTAATGTATCATCAAAGGTATCAACTTCACCATCTCGGAATTGAGGATATGCTATACCAACAGGACCATTGAAAAATAATTTAATATAAATATCACCAACTTCTTTAATACCACCATTAACACGTTTTTGTTTTAATGATGTCCAAAACTCTGTTTGACCATTACGAAATACTGATAATAATGAAATTTCAGCAAATCCTAATAAAGTATCCTTCCCTGTAATATTTTGATTAAATACTTTTAAATCTATCATATATTGATCAACAATATCAAATTGTATTTCATTTTGCCAGATTGGATCTTTACCACCATCTTTATCAGCTGGTGTACGTTTAATAACTTGTACTGCTTTACCATCAATAGTTAATTGTGCATATGGATCAAATCGTGTTATTTGAAGATTTTCAGGGAATTGTAAATCTTTTGCACGATCTACTAATACTTTTAACTTGCCAGATTGATAAAATTTTACCTAAAGGATGAAAAGACAATCATAATGTCAGTATATGTGTGTTGTTCAAATCACTTACTCGAATAATAATTTGACCGCAGGCTACTTCCTTTTTCTCTGTATCGTCTTTCGGGTCAAGGAGCATATAATAGAATAGATCGTAGGATTCTTCTGTTACTACTTCATTTAATCGCTTCATGTACGGGAGAAGTGAGAAGTGAGTACTTCCGATAGGTCGCTCTTCCTTCGCATCCTCATCTAATACCTCCACCTTCAAATCTTCCACCCAATTATCTTGGTCTAACCATAATAACACCTCCTCTTCGTTGAAGTAAGGATTCACGCCGCCTCCTTTAACACTCTTTGTTCTCTTCTTATAATGCCGACCCAACGAGAACTGGACATATGGATCTTGCTTGCCAAGTGGGTCAATGTTTCTTATCCCTATTGCTTCATAGACAGTAATCTGAGCTAAACCACTTCGTGCTTCTTCGAAAACGATCTCCAGAATCAACTAACAACATTGAAACACAAAGATTATCATTGAATGGATCAGAAAGAAAAGTAAAATCACTTACTCTCATAGAAGTACGAGTCATACCAGGATAATAGATCGGAATCTTCTCAGTATAAGAGACAAAAGGTTGTTTAAAGAAACGGACGATACTCATCGTTACTGATCCAACTAATTCATTCTTCGTAATACTATTATTCCATAATTCTACACATAATTGAACATCTTCATCTAAAATATATTGTGCAGGATCAACAACATCAAAAAAGACAATTTCATTATCAAATTTTGGATTCGAATCTTGTTTACGTTTCGTTTCAGTCGTTTTCCAAGGTAAACGTTCTGCTACACCAAGACGAAATTTTAAAAATGGATCATTCCGCGGGAATTTATCTTGATCATCTTTACGTCGAATGTCAATTCCTTCCACACACTTAATAGATAAACGACCACGTGTTAATATCTTTCCTAATGAACTATCATCAAAATGTTTATCCATATCAAGTGGTGGTTTTGGAACAAAGTCACTCTTTTTAATATCTGTTGGTGCTACTGATGGAGCATCAACCACTTCTTTTGGCTTTGCGAGTCTTACGCTCTTTCCACGATCTAACCTTCCTGCACTCGAAACACCTGTTTGTGTCGAAGTTAAGCTTCTTTCATCTAATTTAGCATTTTTCTCTGCTTGTTGTTGTCGTAATTCTTGATCATCAACTTCATCTTCCTCAGCTTTCTTAAGAGGAGGAATTTCCCCTTTCAATACACCGAAAGGTAATGGTTGTTTCACTAATTGGGGCGGTTCTTCATCTTCATCTGATGACTCATACTCTGGCATATCCTTTTCGCGACGTTTAATGACTTTCTCTTCTTTTGGCTTTTTCACTCGTAGTAAAGGCGGTTCTGTTGTTGGCGGTGCAATATTCTGACGTTTCCTCATTAACTCAACTTCAGGGTCTTCTTTCGGAGGTGCACGACCACCCTCCGGTGTCAGTGGAGGTGGTTTGCTTGGAGCTGGAGGCTTCGCATCAGATAGAGGCTTTACTCCAGGGGGTAATGGTTGTCCATCAGGAATTCCGATTGCAGCGGAACGAGGGGGGGGAGGTCTCATCTGTCTAGGAGCACCAACCTTGGCCATAGGATCTGGGCCTGCTGGGGGTGCACGAGGGGGAGCACGAGGTGGAGCACCAAAGGGTCGAGCTCTAGGTGCTGACGGTGGCGGAGCTTGTTGCGTTTTCTTCGTTGTATCCTCCTCAAACATCGAAATCGCTCCTTCCTTCTGACCGGGAGGCGCTTTCCCAGCTGGTTTCGGGGCAGCATTATCATCCAACAAAGGGGTTGCTGGCTTAGGTGGTGGCATGTTTTGAGGAATGGCCTGTGGTGGTGGAGGCCTTTTGAGACTTTCAACAGGAGGTCTCTGAATGTTCTGAGGAGGTACTAAAGGCGGTGGAGCAGAAGGAGGGGGCTTCATGACAGCAACCGGCGCACTTGATGACGGAGGCCCTTAGTACAAAGTGAGCGAACAAAGGAGAAGATTTTGGTTGTTACCTGGAGGTCTTTTAATTCCTCCTGGAAGACCTTCACCCGCTTTTATAAACTCAGGTAAATTTATTGGCTCAAAGGACTTCGGAAATACTTACGTGGAGGCCTCGCTGGTGGAGGGCCTGGCGGGCGTCTTGGTGGATTTGAACTCATATCTCAGTTGGTGAGAAGTATTGTAAAATCTTCACACAATAAAACGTTTCGCGCGCAAAACTTTGAACTGAGCTTTTTATGCAAAAAGAAGTGCACGGTTAAATAAAGTGTAAATTTTTGCAAATCCCTCAAATTTATTTGAGAAGAATCATTTCGCAATCATAGACCATCGTGAAGAGCTTCTACTCCTTATTGTTGACTGTGTTTGCGAAAGAGGATCCTCTGGTAGTGCTTTTGCATCAAGGAATCGAAGTTTATCGTTCATTAATATTGACACAACTCTCGAGAAATGGGTATCAGATGAGGAAAGTTCGAAGCTTCTTGGCATGATTGATAATCCGTATCATCAGCTGTCTCTTATATATGATCTGTAGAATGATAACACTTTTATCGATGCTCTATCGGTACTCTCTAAGGTTAGGGGCCTTCACTACATCAGGTGCAGAGTTGTGTTGTCCGCTCTCATAAAGGCAACTTTCTTTATGCAGATGAAATTGTAGATCTTGAGTGTTTTGAAGTGATTCCCAGTTTCGAATTACTTTGTTTCTAGGATTGCAAGAAAATAAAGATAGAAAACCTAAACCTTCCTGCTTATCCTCTTCTAAGATCTGTCTTCGCAACTGCCCTGGACGTGTCATGATTTCATCAGAACTCGCAAAAGCTGTCTACGCCTTACATCCTTAATTTTATAGAATTCAAAGACTATTCCGACCTTCAAATTCCTTCTCTCTTTATCTTGTCCCTCGAAAAGGTTAGCAATTTTCAAGTATTGCCTCCGAATCGATTGCGGAAGGTTTCTATTATCAACTGTTCTGATTTCAACAGTTTAGATATTCGATTTCAATAATACTCGATCTATTCACTTAGAAAATTTAAATATTATTGCTACATTAACAGTACTACATAAGGAATCATATTATTACATTGAAGAATATGAAGAGGTTCGGAGATGTTTTTAAATCTCTAACTTCATCATTCCTTTACCAACATTTTAATGAGAAAATTCCAAAACAAATCTCTGTAGTATTTAATAATAAAAGCTTTCAATCACATTGTTGGATTTCTCTTTCGCTTGCTTGTCCCAACGTGACCAGGAGCAGAGGTTGAAACAAAAATGGCTAGTGAATCAAGCAACGGTAATAGTTGTTCTTTTGTCGTGTAAAATCCTTTATTTTGGATTCTACCATATATTTCTTCAAAAGAGACTGGCATAAAGCAAAGTATTTGCTGGTACAGATCAGATTCCGATTCTAAAATTTTTTTCAGTTCTTGTAACCCAAGAGCACGTGCCTTGGTATTTCTTGTTCCTGATGTAGAGCTAGAGGAGGTTTGATCTGTCAATGCTTGGAACTTTGCGGCCATTTGTCTGAGAAGGGAAATGAGTTTCGGTCTATTTTCGAATCTTAAGCCGTACTGATCTGCCATGACTTTTAATTCCTCGTCGGTGACTGCTGCCCAGTCTGTATTATCGACAATACCTCCACTGATGTGAGACGAAGAATGGACATGACTATCTAAATTTGAAGAAGGATTGGAAATCTGCACAGGATGAGAGAAAGGCTTGCAGCAAAGTAGCGGTAAGTCTGTTGAATCCGAAAGATTCTGAACAGAAGAAAGTTGTGAAATTCTCAGTTCCTGCTGAATGATAGAACTCGTTTGGTTGGTGGAAGTATTCAGTATTGATCCTTCGAAAAATGGTTCACTCTTTCTCAAAGTCTTTTGATACTGCATTTCCAGTTGTCTTTGTTCTAATTTGGCAAAGATATCATCAGTTTCATCTTGAACAAACTTGTATTCCTTGGTCGCTTTCGCTAATGAATAGGTGTAAGAACCTTCATTGGTAAGATAAGGTTGCTCATTTCGACCGTTTAATGAAAAGGTCTTTGCGTGCTTTAAAAATTGATGGGAACTGGATGGAATCAATGGCTGGGACTGAGACAGTAAGACATCAGAACCATCTTTCGTCAAATCTATTTCTATCTGTGAACTTCTATTACTTGGCATATCAAGCACTTTCTGGGTTTGTAGTTGTCCCTCGAATAGACTTTTCTCTACAGTTCTCCGATACTCACCCAACTTCGCTAACACTTTGGCTTTTAAATTATCTCGATCTGATTGCACTCTCGCTCTGTCAGTAAGAACTTGGATAAGAGTTTCAAAAGATTCTATTAAACGAGAGGTACTTCCATTTGATGGGTGAAAGTAATTCAAGATGGTCTCTATTTCTTCCTCTGCTTCCCCAAAGGAACAATTTTCGAAGGAGTGGGGCGGAGTTTCTTCTATTGGTTTCTCAAACTCTTGTAAAAGTTGAGATAAAATACTACTGCCTTGAACTTCATCCAAGTCGATGACTTCAACCGATAAACTGGAGTCTATTGTTTGATCACTGAGAAGTTCCCTTGAGTTACATTCCATCCCTATCTGATTTTTATCAGCAGCGAAGGATACTCTCCGCCTTTTCCGACTCTCCTCGTATTCTGGAGTTTGATAAGACATTTCCCAAAGAGCAGATTTGATATTTTGATGATGGGGATGAACAAAACTGGGAGTGGATTGTGATATAAATACTCTTGCCAGAACTTCTTCAATCGATTCATCTAATAGCAATCACCGATTAGAGAAAGTCGTCAACATAACACTCATACACTTACGACTGAGGAAAATCAATGAACTAGTCGCATTTCGTTGCAATTTTCGAATTGATTGCCTTAACTTCTTTTCTTTAGTTTTTAAATTCGCCTGCTCTGTTAACAACTCTCCGAGCTCCAACCTCATTCTGCATAATTCTGTTTCTTCTGTCAGAGGAAATGGTGTCAAACCTTCTGTTGCATCTTTTGTTCTTTTGATCTGTTCTTTTGAGACTTTCTCTCCTTCGCCGATATTCTTTCGCCTCGG
>VFQN01004586.1_pt1 | contig 18112 bp, 17 predicted proteins | sample 3512371 | NCBI WGS metagenome assembly VFQN01 (sample SAMN10412370, study PRJNA504923) | tailings metagenome | isolation source: Replicate 2 from Balatoc abandoned mine | place: Philippines: Itogon, Benguet | collected 2017-08-28 | reverse complement strand
GCATCGACGAGGCATGGTTCGACCTGCTGCCGGCGCCGTCGCCGGAGGAGGAGGACATGCTGGACCTGGCGCCTGACTGGCGCCCGACCTCCAGGCTCGGCTGCCAGGTCCGCCTGGAGGAAGGCCTGGACGGCATCCTCGTCCATGTGCCCCAGTCGAGCCTGCTGGACTCCTGAACCCCGAGGATTGCCGATCCCGTGACCGCCGCCGATCATCTCGTCGACCTGGACCTGCCCGCCGGTGCCAGGGTGGTGGTCGCCATGTCCGGCGGCGTTGACAGCTCGGTCTGCGCCGGGCTGCTGGCCGAGGCCGGCTACGACGTGGTCGGCATCACCATGCAGCTCTACGACCATGGCCAGGCGACCGGGCGCAGCGGCAGCTGCTGTGCCGGGCGCGACATTCGCGACGCGCGGGCGGTGGCCGACCACCTGGACATCCCGCATTTCGTCCTGGACTACGAGGAGCGCTTCCGCCGGGCCGTGATCGACGACTTCGCCAAGGACTACGCCGAGGGCCGAACGCCGATCCCCTGCGTGCGCTGCAACGAGCGGATCAAGTTCGGCGACCTGATGGAGAGCGCCATCGAGCTTGGTGCCGCCGCCCTGGCGACGGGCCACTATGTCCGCCGGGTCCGCGCCGGAAACCGCGCCGAGCTGCATCGCGGCCAGGACCAGGCCAAGGACCAGAGCTATTTCCTGTTCGCCACCACCGACGCGCAGCTGGAGCGGCTGCGCTTCCCGCTGGGTGGCATGACCAAGGCCGAGACGCGCGCCCACGCGGCCCGGCTGGGCCTGCCGGTGGCGGAAAAGCCGGAAAGCCAGGACATCTGTTTCGTGCCGCATGGCGACCATACCGCCGTGGTGGCGGCGATCCGGCCGGATGCCGCGTTGAGCGGCGAGATCGTCGACGTTGCCGGCAAGGTGCTCGGCCGGCACAAGGGCATTGCCGGCGTCACGGTCGGCCAGCGCCGCGGCTTAGGGGTGGCGGCTTCGGAGCGGATGTACGTCACCGAGATCGACCCAGCCACAAGGCGCGTCCGGATCGCACCGCGCGCCCGGGCGGCCATGCGGGCGGCGGTGCTGGACCGGCTGCACCTGGTGGGCGGCTGCCGTGACGACGACCTGCCGGCCCAGGTGACCGCCAAGCACCGCTACAACGACCCGGCCCACCCGGCCAGCCTCGGCCGGGACGAGCAGGGCAGGGTGCAGGTGACCTTCGCCGAGCCGCAGGTCGGCATCGCCCGCGGCCAGGCCTGCGTGCGCTACGACGGCACCCGGCTCCTGGGCGGCGGCTGGATCGAGCAGGCGGTCGCCTAGGGCACCGGGCGGAGCCGGTGCCCCTGGGTGAACCCCGTCAAACGGCGACCGTGGCCCAGCTCGTGCCGTTCCAGCCGAGCGTCTGGTCCATGAACTGGACAAGCTCGACCGAGGTGAAGCTATCGGTGCCCCGGTCGGACCCGCTCGATCCCTGGTCGATCAGGCGCCCCTGCTCCGAACTGCCTTCCAGCTGGTAGGCGGACGACAGGAAGCCGACCACCAGCATGTCGGTGCCGGCGCCGCCACCGATCTGGTCGTCGCCGAACCCGCTGATGATCTGGTCGTCGCCATCGCCGCCCAGGACGATGTCGCGGCCCCTGCCGCCATCCAGGATGTCGTCGCCGGCAAAGCCATGGAGCGTGTCGTCGCCGTCGCCGCCATAGATCTCGTCGTTGCCGCGCCCGCCCGACATCAGGCTGCCGTCGCTGCCGGTGCGGAGGATGTCGTCGTCGTCGCCGCCGAACAGCCGGTTCTGGCCGGCACCGCCAGACAACCGGTCGCTGCCGACGCCACCCTCCAGCCGGTCGTTGCCGGCACCGCCATGGAGGATGTCGTCGCCGCGCATGCCGCGCAGCCAGTTGTTTTCGGCATTGCCGTGGATCTGGTCGTCGCCGTCGCCGCCGACCGCATGCTCGATCCGCGCGTTCGGCGCCAGCCGCCAGGGCGTGTCGCCCATCTGTCCGTGGGTTCCGTCCAGCCAGATCGACAGGTCCGCGGTGACCGGCGCGAAGTTCACCGTATCCTGGCCGCCATTGCGGTCCGCCAGCATCTGGCGGGAGGCTTCCTCCGCCGCCAGCTGCGCATACTCGTCGGTGAACAGGTACTGGTCGTCGTTGCCGTCGCTGCCCTGCGCGTCCAGCGTGATGCTCTCGATCTCAAGGGTGGTGCCGGCCGTGCCCAGGTTGGTGATCTCGACCTTCCACACCCCCGCGGCAGACTCCCCCCAATGCTGGGTCGTGCCGAGGTCGAGCCGCAAGTCCTCGTCGATCTCCGTGTCGAGGTCGGCTTCGCTGTTGAACGAATACCAGAGATTGGCGTTGAAGCCGGTGTGCAGGTAGCTGACCGTGCCGGTCGGCGAGGTCAACTCGATGTCCAGGTCCTGGTAGATCAGCAGCACGTCGCGCAGCGTCAGGTCCGGGTTCGCCAGCTCGACATGCAGGGCGAGGTGATCGAGGGTCACCCCGTCGGCATCGGTGAAGGTGATGTCGTAACGGGCGCTTTCCTCGGCTTCGAGCGCGACGGGCGTGGTGTCGGTGACGGACAGTTCCCGGTCGTCGGCGAAGGTCTGCGTGTTCTTTTGCCAGGTCTCGGCGAAGCGGACCGCGGCGTGAGCGACGACCAGACCCAGGCCGTAGTCGGGGCTGACATGGTAGCCGCCGCCGTTCCACCGCGCAGCGCCGTTGGTCTGCCAGTCCCATGGCCGCACAAGCAGCGCCGCATCCTCGGCGGTAAGTCCTTCGACATGCGGCCTCATCACGTCCAGGATCGTGTCGGCGGACTGCATCCAGCTGTCGGCGCCTTCCGGCTTCCAGGCCGAGGCAGCCAGGATCTGCTGGACGTCGCGCGCGCCCAGCAGCGGGTTCGGCGCCGAAAAGGAAGTGCCACTGTCCGTGACATAGTCGCTCTTCGGGTCGAAGCCGTGCGGCGGGACCCGGTCCGTGGACAGCACCTCCTCGCCCGGCGCCGTCACCAGGAGGCCGGCACCCGGGTTGCTGAACCAGGCCGCCCGCCCGTCCCGGTCAATGGCGGCCACGGAGATGACGTGGGGATCGGACTGGTCGTCCTCCCCGTTCGCGAGCACGCTCGTGTGGCGCTCGTTGCCGGCCGCGAACAGGACGACCGTCCCCAGGCCGCCGCGTCCCTCGGTGGCCAGCCGCTCGATGATCGCGGCATTGCCCGGGTCCTGGCTGCCCGTCAGGATGCCGCCCCAGGAATTGTTGGAGATGTCGACGCCCTGCAGGAGCTGCTGCTCGAAGCCGCTGACTTCGGAATCCTCGTCCTCGCTGGCGGGATCGCTGTCGTCATCGCCCAGCGGCATCCGGTAGGCGACGATGGTGGCCTCGTGGGCCACCCCGATGCCGCCGGTGCCGTTATGGCCGACCTCGGCGGCGAATCCCGCGACCACGGTGCCGTGGTTGTCGCCTTCCCGGACCGGCAGGCCGGGGCCCGTCTTGCCGGAGGCCGTATCGTAGCCGTCCTCGCGATCGAAGTTCGCGGCAAGGTCCGGATGGCCGCCTTCCACGCCCTCGTCGAAGATCGCGATCCGCACGCCCTTGCCGCTATAGTCGGTCCATGCCGGCATGACCCGGATGTCGACCCCGGCCGTTCCGCCGTCCTGGCCGCTGTTCAGGAGGTGCCACTGCTCGTCGAACAGCGGATCGTCGGGCTTTGTCGACATGGCCATCCCCATCTATCCCGACCGAACCCGGTCTTGCCTTATTTCCGGATAGAAACGGAGCTAGATGGACATTTGGTGAATGGCAATGCAGGAACTGAAGTAAAAGCCCGGAAGCTCAAGCACTACGCCACGATGTCGCCGGTGCCAAAGAAAGAGGCCGCCCCCCTCTTGGGGAGCGGCCTCCGTCGAATGCCCTGCCGGTCAGGCCGCGGATTTCGGCGTGTCCTTGACGTGGTCGAGGTCCGGCGCGTTGCCGTAGGACATGCGGCGCATCTGCTCGATCACCCGGTCCATCTCCTCCGCCGACAGGTGCGGCGGCTCGCCGATCGCCAGGGCGTGGACATACATCTTGGCCAGCGTCTCGACCTCGATCGCCAGCGCCAGCGCCTTATCCAGGCTCTTGCCGGTGGTCAGCATGCCATGGTGGCCCATGATGCAGGCATAGCGGCCCTTCAGCGCCACCAGGATCGCGTCGGACAGTTCCTGGGTGCCGAAGGTCGCGTACTTGCTGACCCGGATGTCGTGGCCGCCCGCTACAGCCGTCATGTAGTGGAAGGGCGGGATGCTGCGCTCGTGGGTCGCCAGCACCGTGGTGTAGGTGGCGTGGTTGTGCAGGACGACGTTCACGTCCTCGCGGTTCTTCAGGATGTCGCGGTGGAAGCGCCATTCCGAGGAGGGGCGGTGGCGGCCGGTATAGCTGCCGTCCCACTTCAGGTGGACGATGTCCTCCGGCTTCATCACCTCGTAGGGCAGGCTGGTCGGCGTGATCAGCAGCCCGTCCTCGATCCGGTAGGAGACGTTGCCGGCCGTGCCCTGGTTGATGCCCTGCCTGGTCATCTCCAGGCAGGTCGCGATGATCTTCTGGCGGATGTCCAGATGATCGATGTCACTCACGTTGCGCTACTCCTCGTCGGGGGTCGAAGGAAGGCCGCTGCAGGAAGCCGGCAGTGGCCGCTGGATACGGTCTGCCACCGCCTTGCGCCAGTGGGCGCGATAGAAGGGCAGGCCGTCGAGCACGATCGGCCGGGCAGGCTCGATGTCGAGGCGGACCGGCAGGCCGCGCTGGCGATGGGTCCAGAGCAGCGCTGCCCCATGGGCGGTGCCGCCGCCGCGATGGTTGACGGAAACGTCCTGGCCGGGACGCAGCGCCGCGACCAGCTGGGCGAAGGCAGGGTCGGCTGTGAAGCCGCCATCGATCACCACCTTGCCGGTGCTGCGCATCAGGTCCAGGCAGACATCGGCGACCAGCGCGTTGTAGAGGGTCGCGACCGCGATCCGCTCGTCCTGGCTGCCGATCTCGCCGACGATCCGGCCGCGGCCGGCGCTGCCGGGAAAGACGCCGTCATAGTCGACGAAGCCGGGCAGGGCGATGCTCCGCCGCCCGATCACCGCCCGCAGCGCATCGAGGCTCGCCTTGCCCGCCGCGTTGCCGGTGATCGCCGCATATTCCCGCCCGCCCATGGCGAGCGTGCCGGCGATCGGCCGTCCGTCCGCGTCGTTGGTGACGGTCATGCCGAACGCCGCGTCCAGCGCCGCGACCGGCGTGGTCGGGCACATGCCGACCAGCCAGGTGCCGGTGGAGAGCAGGGCGAAGTCGGCGAGGCCGGCGGCCTGGTAGCAGAACAGGTTGGCGGTGCTGTCGTGGATGCCGGCCAGGACCTTCATGCCGGCCTGCAGGCCCAGGCCGTCCTTCGGCGTGCCCACGACCGTGGCCGGCGACACGATCGGCGGCATCAGGCGCTGCCAGCCGAGCTTCTCGACGATGCCCGTGGAGCTGCGGTCCAGCGGGTTCACCAGCTGCGACTGCGCGCCCAGCATGGTCGGCTCGTGCACGGCGACCCCGGTCAGGCGCCACGCCCAATATTGCGGCAGCGGCAGGAAGTGGCGGGCCTTCGCGAATTCATCCGGGTGGGCGCGCTGCATCAGCAGCATCTGCTGGGCGAAGTGCCCGGCCTGCGCCTGGATCGGCGCGCTGCACATCGGAAAGGGCGGGATCAGCCTGCGGTATTCCTCGGCCACGGCCAGCGGCACGTCGTTCTCGTAGTCGATCGGCGGCAGCACCGCGCCCTCGTCGTCGACCAGCACGCCGCCGGAGCCGTGGCAGGCGGCGACAAAGGCGTCGATCGGCCGGCCGCGCCCCAGTTCGGCCAGGCTGGACAGCAGCCAGTCCTCGATCGATGCCAGGTCGTAATGCCGCCAGGGCGGGCCCGGCAGGGAGCGGTTCGGCCGGCTGCGCTCGTCCAGCAGCGCGCCATCGTCGTCCAGGAGATGGATCTTCAGGTTGGTCTTGCCGATGTCGAGGACGGCCGTGCTCATCGCGGCGCCCCGTGCAGGAGCGCGCGGCCAGGGAGGCGCGGCGGCAGGTCGGACACGACGATCAAGCTGCCTCCCGGACGGTCGCTGCAGATGGGAATTTTCGCGGTCCGCGCCCGGCCCGGCCGTGGGCATCCTGGCCAGCGGAGCGCCATCTCGTGAAACCTTTCACGGCGCTGGTATACATACGCGTTCAGCCGTGGCAAGCCTGAAGGGCAGGCTCTGCGTTGACACTGCGCGGCGAGGCGGTGGATGTTCGTGTCGTTCATGAAACGATTGAGGACCAAGTGAGCACGCGTCCGGCCCCAGGGGTGACGCCGCGCGTCACCATCCGCCATGTCGCCGCCGCCGCCGGCGTCTCGATCGCGACCGTGTCGAACGTCCTCAATGGCCGGGCGAGCGTGGCGCCGGAGCTGGTGGCGCGGGTGCGCTCCGTGATGGAGGATCTCGGCTACCAGCGCGACCAGGTCGCCTCGACGCTGCGCCGGCGCCAGACTTCCGTGGTGGGCCTGGTCCTGCCGACCCTGATGAGCCCGTTCCTGGCAGCACTGGCCACCAAGCTGGAAGGGCTGGCGCACGCCCAGGGCTACCAGCTCCTGGTGGGGAGCGCCAACGAGGATGCCGAGCAGGAGCTGAGCCGGGTCCAGGCGATGCTGGCCTGGCGCGTGGCCGGCATGATCATGGCGCCGGTCGACTACCGCTTCCCGTCGCACAAGCTGATCCGCAGCCAGGGCGTCCGCACCGTGATCGTCGACCGGACCAGCGAGTCCAGCGACCTGGATTCGGTGGGCGTCAACAACCTGGAGGCGACGCTGGTGGCGACCCGCCGCCTGATCGAGGTCGGCCACCGGCGGATCCTGGCGGTCGGCTCCAGCCGTTCCATTCCGAACATGCTGGAGCGGATCACCGGCTTCGAGACCGCCGTGGCCGCGGCCGGCCTGTCGTCCAGCTGCGAGACGCTGTGCGGCGGCGGCGATGTCCAGGCGATCGGCAAGGCGCTGCACCAGCGTCTCCGGCAAGGGCCGCTGCCCACCGCGGTGTTCGCGCTGTCCGACATCTCGACGCTGGCGGCGCTGCAGGAACTGGGCGAGCGCGGCCTGCGCATGCCCGACGACGTGTCGCTGCTGGGGTTCGACGACCATGCCTGGATGCAGGTCCTGAGCCCGCCGATCAGCGCGGTGCGCCAGCCGACCGAGGAGATGGCCCGCCACGCCTGGGCGCGCATGCTGCAGCGGATCCAGGGCGACGTGACGCCGGTTTCCCGCGTCCAGCTCGCCTGTTCCCTGGAATGGCGGGCATCCACGGCCGCACCTTCCATGGCGCGGGCCTGACCGGCCGGGCATTCCCCGCTCAGCCGCCATCGAAGATCACGCCGCCGCACACATTCAGCGACTGGCCGGTGATGAAGGCGGACGCGTCGGATGCGAAGAAGCAGACAGCTCCGGCGATGTCGTCGGGATAGCCGATCCGGCGCAGCGCCGTGGCGGCGGCCCATTTCTCGATGTCCGCCTGGCTGCCCAAGTTCACCTTGCCCATCTCGGTCATGATGATGCCGGGGCAGACCGAGTTGGCGGTGATGCCGCTGTCCTCCAGCTCCATCGCCAGCACCCGGGTGAACTCCAGCACCGCCGCCTTGGTCGAGCAGTAATGCGCCTGGCCGGGCCCGCCGCGCTTGCCGCCGATCGAGGCGATGTTGACGATCCGGCCATAACGGCGCTGGCGCATGTGCGGCAGGACCGCCTGGGTGACCAGGAACACGCCCTTGGCGTTCACCGCGAACACGTCGTCCCATTGCTGCTCGGTGATGTCCTCGATCCTGGCGCTGGTGAGGATGCCGGCATTGTTCACCAGCACGTCGAGCTGGCCGAGCTTCTCGATCGTGGCCGCGACCATGCCCTGCACTTCGGCCTTGTTCCGCACGTCGGCGGGGACGAGCAGGCATTTGCGGCCAAGGGCCTGCACCTCGCCCGCCACCGCCTGCAGTTCGTCCCGCTGGCGCTCAATGTCGTTCAGCACGAGGTCGAAGCCGTCTTTGGCCAGGCCCAGCGCGATGCTGCGGCCGATGCCCCGGCTGGCGCCGGTGACGAGTGCCACCTTGCTCATGCGCAGTCTCCCATTCTCGCTATTTGACTGCACCCATCGTCATCCCCGCCACGATGTGGCGCTGGACGAAGAAGGTGAGGACCACCGGCGGAACCAGCTGGATGATCGAGGCGGCCGCCATCTGCTCCCAGACGGTCTGCGCCTGGCCGGAAAAGGATGTCAGGATCACCGGGAAGGTCCGGGCGTTCCGGTTGGTCAGGAAGAGCGAGATCAGCAGCTCGTTCCAGGCGAACAGGAACACGAACACGGCGACCGTCATCAGCCCGCCGGCCGCCATCGGCACCATCACCTTGACCAGCACCTGCAGCCAGTTGCAGCCGTCGATCCTGGCCGCCTCCAGCACCTCGCCCGGGGCGTTGCGGAAGAAGGACATGGCCATCCAGATCGCGAACGGCAGGTTGAAGCCGGTATAGATCAGGACCATGCCGGTCCAGGTGTCCAGCAATCCTACGCCGCGCAGCGCCAGGTAGAGCGGCACGGCAGCAGCGATCGGCGGCATCATCCGGTTGCTGAGCACCCACATCTTCAGGTCCTCGCGGCCCTTGAAGGCGAACACGGTCAGCCCGAAGGCGCAGGGAACAGCGATCAGCAGGCACAGCGCGGTGCTGCACAGCGTGATCACCACTGAGTTCAGGAGGAACGGCCAGTAGCCCTGGATGACGGCGATGAAGTTGTCGAGATAGGTGAAGTCCGGGATCCAGACCGGCGGGATCTGGTAGATCTGCGCCCGGTTCTTGAAGGCGGTCAGGGCGATCCAGATGATCGGGGCGAGGTTGACGAAGGTCAGGACCAGCGCCGCCAGGTAGAGCAGGATATGGGTGCGGCGCGAGCTAGGCATTCTCGACCCTCCGCAGGTAGCGCATCGCCAGCGTGGTGACGAACAGGGTGATGAACAGGATCAGCACCGCGGCCGCCGAGCCGGAGCCCATGTTGAATAACTGGAAGGACTGGCGGTAGGCGAACATGCTGATCACCTCGGTGGCATCGCCAGGGCCGCCGCGCGTGGCGATGTAGACCACGTCGAAGAAGCGCAGGTTGTCGATCAGCCGGATGATGGCGCCGACCAGCAGCACGTCGCGCAGGGCCGGCAGCTCGATGTGCCAGGACTGCTGGTACCAGTGCGCCCCGTCCAGGGCGCTGGCCTCGTAGAGCTCGCGCGGCACGGACATCAGGCCGGCCAGCATGATGAGCATCAGGAATGGCGCCCACTGCCAGACATTGACCATGATCACCGCAAGCAGGGCGACATCGGCGGAGCCGAACCATCCGGACTCGGGCAGGCCCGCCATGCGCAGCAGCACGTTGGCGATGCCGAGCGTGGGGTTGAGGATGTAGGTGAACATCAGGCCGGTGATCACGGGCGTGACCATCATCGGCAGGATGAACAGGGTGCGCAGCCAGTTGACCGTGCGCAGGTGCGCGATCTGGTAGAAGATCTTGGCGATGGCAAAGCCGATCACGATCTCCAGCGCGATCGAGGCGCCGGCCAGGATCGCAGTGTTCAGGATCGCCTTCTGGAACAGGGGATCGGTCACGAGCTGGACGTAGTTGTCGATCCCGACGAACTGGCTGCGCCGCGGCCGGGTCAGGTTCAGCGACGTCGTGCTCATGTAGAGCGAATAGAAGAACGGAAACAGCCCGATGATGGCGAGATAGGCAACGCCCGGGCCGATGAACAGCAACTTCGTCGTTCGGCTGACCACCGTGCGATTCCTCGGCGAAAGAGGGGCCGGATGTCGCCATCCGGCCCAGCCAGCATCTTACTGCTGGACGGTGTAGCCGCCTTTGACCATCAGGTCGGAGATGCTCTTCTGCAGCTCGGCCAGGGCCTCGTCGACCGTCGCCTGGTTCTGAAGGGCGCGGGAGAACTGGAAGCCCACCGTGTCGATGATCTCGAACGACTCGGGGATGCGCGGACGGCAGTCGGCATAGACGTGCTTCTGCGTCTCGGCGATCGTCTCGACCCAGGGCATCTTTTCCCGGATCTCCGGGTCCTCGATCGCGGAGATCCGGCTGGGCGGCCCGCCCAAGAGCACGAACTGCTTGTGCACCTCCTTGGAGGTGAACCACTTGATGTAGTCCCAGGCGAGGTCCTTCTGCTCGCTATGGGCGTTGATGCCCATCACCCAGCCGCCCAGCGGCGGGACGCCGTCGATCCCCTCGATGTGCGGGAACACCGAGGTGCCGATCTTGTCGGCGATCTGGCTCTTGCTGGGGTCGTAGAAGCCCGGCGTGCGCACCGACCAGGCGGTGATCATCGCGGTTTTGCCGGTGGTGAAGGTGGCGGCGCGCTCCTCCCAGGCGATCGATTCGGCGCCCGGCGGCTCGTACTGCAGCATCTCCTTGAAGAACTCGAAGACCTGCTTGGCTTCCGGCTTGTCGAACTGCGGCGTGACGTCCGCGTAGGGGTCCTCGCTGCCGGGATAGGTGTTGGCGAACGGCTTGCCGCCGAAGTTGAAGATCCACTCGAAGAAGGACTGGCCGATCGCGGAGCCACGCGCGTTGTTGAGCGCGGTGCCGTACATGCCTGGGAAGTCCGGGTTGTTGGTGAAGTGCTTGGCGGCCGCCTTGTAGTCGTCGATGGTCTTGGGCGGCTGCAGCCCGGCCTTCTCGAACAGATCCTTGCGGTAGTGCATCATCATGAAATACGCGCCGAACGGCACGCCCACGATGGTGTCCTCCCATTCCGCCACGGTCTGGAAGGCCGGGACGAAGTCGTCCCATTCCAGGACCTCGGGCTTGGTCTTCTCGATATAGGGCTTCAGGTCCTCGACGAACTCGCCGCTCCAGAACTCGCCCACCCAAGGCGAATCCAGCACGATGATGTCGTATTGCGAGCTCTGCGAGGTGCCTTCCAGCACCTCCTTCTCATGGGTCTGGTCATAGCCGAACGCGTCGATGGTGACCTTGGAGCCAGTGAACTTCTCGAAGGTCGGGTTCAGCGTCTCGAAGCCGGTAATCCACGGGTCCTGGATCATCAGGATTCGCAGGGTCTTGCCCTCGTTCTTGCCGAGCTCGCTCGCCCAGTCGATCGCGGCGCTCTGGGCGCGGGCGAGCTTGCCGAACATCGGCCAGGTCGCCGCAATGGTTCCTGCCATCAGCAGGGCAGTTCTACGTTTCATGTTTAGCCTCCTCACGATCGTTGTTCTGGCAGCAAGCCGCACGTCCAGGTAGCCGAGGCCGCCCGAAGGATCGGGCAGCACCAGGAGAGTTGTTGCGAGGCATGGATCCGGTCGAACGGCCACGCAGCCTGCGGACCGCATCGTGGCGGCCCGAAAGGCGACCCTCCCTGTAAATCGTTACACGGAACAATAATCAACTCGCCGGGCCTGACAAGCGCGTTGCGCTGCCCGGAAAATGGTCCTGCCATCCGGTGGATGGAGAAGGGCGGGCAGACCAGTGCCGTCCGGGTGCCGAGGTGACAAGGGCCGGACGCCGGCTCTATCTCCTGATCAGGGACGGGCAGGAACATGGTGCGGCGATGGGCCTCTACGAGATCTTCATCCGCGTGGGCATGGCGACCGGCGCCGGGATCCTGCTGGGCCTCGATCGCGAGCTGCGCGGCATCTCCGCCGGCATCCGCACCCATGCGCTGGTGGCGATGAGCTCCGCGCTGATCACCGTCTCGGCCCTGATCCTCTACGAGGAGCTGCGCACCCAGCACGGTGCCACCATCGACCCGCTCCGCGTCGTCCAGGGCCTCGCCCAGGCCGTCGGCTTCGTCGCGGCGGGCGCCATCTTCGTGTCCAAGTCCAGCGTCCACAACCTGACCTCGGCCGCCAACATCTGGCTCGCCGCGGCGGTCGGGATCGCCGCCGGCGCCGGTCAGGAGAAGGTCGTCCTGGTCGGCCTCGGCTTTGGCGTCGTGATCGTCACCCTCGTGCGGATGCTGGAGCGGTTCATCCCCGGCAGCGACAAGATCGACCGCGACTAGCGCGGGTTCATTTCCGGTCCGCACATGCTATGCTGTCCCGTTCGCTGCCCGCCCGGTCGCCGCCAGGGTCCGCCGACAAGTCGTTTTTGCACGAACGAACCCGAGAAGAGAAAATTGTCCTATGAATCAGTAGATTAATCCAAGTCAGAGTCGAGTGCGGAACACACTCCCGGACCGTCTGGTCCGGCCGGAACCCGGCCGCCTTCTCCAAGGTTGGTCGATGGTGCTTGCGAGGGAGAGGCATGGAACTTCTCGACATGACCGGCTACGCGGCCGCCATGTGCACCACCGGCGCCTATGTTCCCCAGGTGCTGCGGGTATGGCGGACCCAGTCCACCCACGACATCTCGTTGCGGATGTTCGTGATCCTGGTCACCGGCCTGGTCCTGTGGCTGACCTACGGGTTCTGGAAGGGCGAGCGGCCGCTGGTGATCGGCAACGCCGTCACGCTGGCCCTGGCAAGCTCGATCCAGTGCGTGAAGATCCGCCGCGGCTGAGCCTCAGTTCCCAGGCGGCCGGGCAAGCAGGTAGGTCACGATCGCCTTGCGCGCCTCGTCGCTGATCGACCCGGTCGAGTGTTCCACCACCTTGGCCATCTCGCCGCCGACGAAGTCGCCATCCGGCGTCATGCCGAGCGAAAGGAACGTGTCCAGGTCATCTGCACTCCAGCCGCCGATGCCGTGCTCCTTGTCCGTCGTGATGTTGGGGGCGGCGGGGGTGACGAGGCTGCCGGGGTTGCCGGCAAGCGGCCGCTCCGGATCGGGCCGGCCGAAGCCCCAGAAGGTGCGGGGGCTGTGGCACTCGGCGCAATGGCCGGGCCCGCCGACCAGATAGGCGCCCTCGTTCCAGGTCTCGTCGTGCGCCGGGTCCGGCTCGAGCGGCTGGGGATCGAAGAACAGCCAGCGCCAGGGCCATAGCCCTGCCCGGATCGATACCGGGAAGATCAGTTCGTGCGGTGGCGACGGCTCGGAGGACGGAGCCACCGCCTGCTTGATGTAGTGGAACAAGACCAGAAGGTCGTCGCGGGTCATCCGCGCATAGCTTGGAAAGGGGAAGGCCGGGTAGAAGGGCTCCCCTTCCGGCGACAGGCCCTCGCGCATCGCCCGCACGAAGTCGTCGTCGCTCCACGCCCCGATCCCGGCCTTCGGGTCCGGGGTGATGTTGGGCGGGTGGAAGGTGCCGAGCGGCGTCTTCAGCGGTTCGCCGCCGGCCAGGTCCTGCCCGCCGGCGCGGCTGTGGCAGGACTGGCAGCCGCCGACATGGAACAGGAGCTCGCCGCGCTCCATGGCCTGCGCCGTGCCCAGCGGCAGGCCCAGGCACGCCGCCAGGACGATCAGCGCAGGCCGCACGCGGTCAGCTCTGCGGCTTGCGGTAGGTCTGGTGGCAGGCGCCGCAGCCTTCCTTGCCAACAGCCGCGAAGGCGGCGGTGGTCTGCTTGGCATCGCCGCTCCCGGCGGTCGTGGCCAGCTGGTCGGCAAGCGTCTTCAGCTTTTCGGCATGGGCGACGAAGTCGTCATGCTGGGTCCACACCACCGGCAGCGCCTCCGACTTGCCCTGGTCGCTGCCGTCGGGGAACAGGGTAGGGATCTCGCCGGCGATCGTGCTGATCTTGGCGGCATGTTCCTTGACCTGGGCCAGATCCTCAGGCGACCCCGTCACCAGCTTCTTGATGGCGCCCATCTCCTTGCCCATCGCCTTCATTTCCGCTTGGCGTCGCGCGACGATGTCGGGATCCTGGGCCAGGAGCGGGGCTGCCACGGCCATCGAGGCGAGCGGGGCGGCGACGAGGGCGGCAGGTCGGGAAAATCGCATGTCGGTGTCCATCCCCGAAGATTGTGGAACTTCTTTAGAGTGGATCTGCGTCGGCGCGAAGACGCTGTAGCGTGGGCGTGAAGATGCGGGATCCGATATGATCGGGGGCGATGTCGTGGACGCGCGCGGGCGGCTCATCGGCCGGGTCCGCGGGATCCTGTTCGACAAGGACGGCACGCTGGTGGATTTCCGCCGCACCTGGATGCCGGCCTACCAGGGACTGGCGCACGACCTGGCCACGGCCGCGGGCGGCCCGGACCAGGCGCCGCACGAGCTGGCGGAACGGCTGCTGGCGCGGCTGGGCTACGACTCGGCCGCGGACCGGTTCGATGCGCAAAGCCCGCTGCTCTGGGCGACCAACGAGGCCCTGGCCCAGGCCTTCGCCGCCGCTCCGGAACTGCACGGTCTCGATGTCCCTACGATCGCCCATGCCCATTTCGCCGATGCGGAACGCTATCCCCCGGCACCGGTCGGCGACCTGCCGGGCCTGTTCACCAGCCTGCGCGCCCATGGCCTGGTGCTCGGCATCGCCACCATGGACAGCACCGGCTCGGCGCGGGCACTGGCCGAGCGGTTCGGCCTGTCGCCGCACCTGGCCTGGATCGCAGGCTACGACGCGGGGCATGGCGCCAAGCCCGCCGCGACCATGGTCACCGGCTTTTGCGCCGCCACCGGCCTGGCGCCCGAGGAAGTGGCGGTCGTCGGCGACACGCTGGCCGACCTGCAGATGGCCCGGACGGCGGGCGCCGCCGTCGCCCTGGCCGTCCTGACCGGCGCCCTGCCGGGTGAAACGCTGGCGCCATCGGCCGATGCGGTGCTGGGCAGCGTGCAGGATCTCGAAGCCTGGCTGATCATGACAGGAAGGCTTGCCAGCCGCCCCGAGCACCGCTAACTACCCGCCACCGCACGGGCGCCCAGGTAGCTCAGTTGGTAGAGCAGCGGACTGAAAATCCGCGTGTCGGCGGTTCAAATCCGTCCCTGGGCACCATTCCTTCTCCTGCAAGACCTGTCGTTCGGCCTGGCGCTTGCGCGAGCGGGCCGCTGCTGCGTGCTCGAACGCGGCATGCGCCCTGCGTCCTGCCAGCTCCGCCGGCATCGCCCGGCAAGGCCGATGGGCCGCATCGTTGGCGGCTGGTCCAGGCGGTGGCGGACGGCGGCTCAGCCCATGAGGCAGCGGCTGGCGGCGCAGGACCGGCCGAGTACCGGCGCTTGGTCGGGATGGCGCATACGGGCACTGGAAGACCACGACCTTCCTCGCTTGGCCGCGCAGCAGCGGCATCATTGCTCCGATTGTTCTGGATGGCGCCACCAACAGCCGGGCTTTTGCCGGTGTCTTGCAGCTTCCCCCATGCCCATCGATGCCTTGGGGGACGCGGCCGGCGTGGGTGACCGAGATCATGGTCCGGCAGCAGCCGGATCGCCCGGCCCCTGGTAGCCGGTCCAGGAAGCGAGCAACGGCCCGCCAGGTGCAAGACAATCCCGCGCCATGCCGCCAGCCGAGGCCGGGAAGCGCGTTGACCGGCATCCGACGCCTGTCCGGCTCCGGCAGGATCAATGTCTGCAATATTGCAGGCGAAAAGCCACCGCCGCTTGCACGCGGGTAAAGCGGTGACGGTGGCATGTCCCCGTCTCGATCGGATGGAAAGGGTGCGCCCTGGCGCAAGCCTCGGGTCTCTCATCACTCCAGGGCACGTCTGGCAGGCCTGCGAGCGCGCTGATCGATCCTGCCTCCGGCCAATCGAAGCGGACATCCGGCTCGATTGGCCTCGTGGCCGCCCTTCACCGCAAGGAAAGTCGCTTGCCTCGGCCAGGCTCTCTCGTTTCAGGCGCTCAGTTTGTTTGCGCCATCATGCTCTACGCTCGTGGCGCTCGAGCCGGGATGGCAGCACGGGACGCGGCTGACATCGAGTCCCACCCGTGCCCGCTGCGGATCCTGCCGCGCCGTCGTGCGTGGCAGGATGAGGCCGCATGCTTTTCAGGAGAGCGGATCCGTTCGTGGCCGCTCCTCACGGGGTCGGAGATGCTGGGCAACGCACCGTGGCTAGGGGCGGCGTGGCGTCAGGGCAGCAGGCCCTTGCCGCCGCGCCGGAACTGGCCGCCGCCAAAGCTGTCATAGTCGTTGAGGCGCGGCATAGGCTTGGCCTCCTGCGCGATGTCCGCCGGCACGCTCGGCCGAAGGGTGCCCGCCGCCGCGCGGCGGCGCATGCTCTGGACCACGCTGGCTTGCTGGTCATCGCTCAGCCGGGTCCAGGCGTCGCTCACCGCCGCCTGGGCGGCTGGGTCGAGGCCTTGCCAGGCCGCTATGAACTGTTCCCGCTCGGCAGCCGTCAGCACGCCCCACGGGCCGGACGGATCCGCGGGAGCCTGCCCGGGCCAGTATACCCATTGGTCCGGGTCAAACCGGCCGGCGGCACCTGGTGGATCGGCCCGGCAGCCAGCCATCGCCATGGCCGGCAGCGCCAGCATCACGCCGCGTCGCCGCATCCGTCCCATGCTCCGTCACGCGTCCAGGTCCACGAGCAGCACCGACCCTACCGTGCGTGGCGAAGACCCGCTAGGTCAGGGACCCATGAACCTCGCCCAGGACCTTGCTCCACCGATCGCAGCCCTGGCCGAACGGCTCCTGGCTGGAGACCGGGCGGCGCTGGCGCGCGCCATCACCCTGATCGAAAGCAGCCGGGCCGACCATCAGGCGGCCGCCCAGGCCCTCCTGCGCCGGCTGCTGCCCCATAGCGGGGGCGCCGATCGGATCGGGATCACCGGCGTTCCGGGGGTGGGCAAGAGCAGCTTTATCGAGGCGCTGGGCTCCATGCTGACCGGGCGCGGCCACCGGGTGGCGGTGCTGGCGGTCGATCCGTCGAGCACGCGCAGCGGCGGCTCGATCCTGGGCGACAAGACCCGGATGGCGCGGCTCGCCACCGACCCGAACGCCTTCGTGCGGCCCTCGCCATCCGCGGGTGCATGGGGCGGCGTGGCCCGCGCCACGCGCGAGGCCGGGCTTCTGTGCGAGGCAGCCGGCTATGACGTCGTGCTGGTGGAAACCGTCGGCGTGGGCCAGTCCGAGACGAGGGTCGCCGACATGGTCGACCTGTTCCTGGTCCTGATGCTGCCGGGTGCCGGCAATGAGCTGCAGGGCATCAAGAAGGGCCTGATCGAGCTGGCCGACCTGATCGCAGTCAACAAGGCTGATGGCGACCTGCTGCTGGCGGCCGAGCAGGCGCGCCGTCACTACCTGAACGCGCTGCGGATCATCACGCCCGGACCCGGGGCGTGCCGGCCGGACGTCCTGACCATCTCGGCCCTGACGGGTGCAGGGCTGCCGGAGCTGTGGGAGGCGGTGCTGCGGTTCCGGGCGGCGATGGAGGCCGACGGAAGGCGTCTGGCAAAGCGCCAGGCCCAGCAGGTCCGCTGGATGGAAAACCTGCTGCACGATCGCCTGCTGCACCTGCTGGATCACGATCCCGCCACGTCCGCCGAGGTCGCGGCATGCCGCGCCGAGGTGGCTGCCGGGAAGGAGACGCCGCTGCGCGCGGTGGCGCGGATCCTGGACCGGTTCCGCCCGGCTCAGAACCCGAACCCGAAGCCCACGCCGACCCCGACATCGTTGCCGAAGCTGCCAAAACCGCCATAGCCGGCATAGCCGCCATAGGGATTGTAGTTGTAGCGATCGGCATAAGGATCCGGGAACAGGCTGCGGCCGACCCGGTGCATCAGCTCGATCACGTCATCGCCGGAATCGGACGCTGCGATACTCCGCATATGGGCGACCGTGCTGGGACCATCGCAGACAAGGGCGGCGACGCGGCGGTTCTCGCCGAAACCGGAGCCCACGACGGCGGACGGATCGCAGGCGCGCCAGGGCTGGAGCTGGTCCGGCGGCCCGAACAGCAGGACGACCCGCGCTGCGTCCGTCGCGGCCTCCGGCTGGGCCGCGAAGCTGGCGGGTGTGCCGGAAATGTCGGTGGCAAGCGCTTCGGCGAGCACCGGCGCGGTCAATGATCCGGGGATCGGGCCACGCACCACCACCGGCATTGGGCCGCTGCGGTTGACCTGCTCCAGCAGGACCCGCGCGGAACGCGGGTCGCCGTCCGCGTAAGGTCCCACCTCCTGGTTGGACGCGCAGGCGTTCAGGCCGAGCACGACCACCACCATCGCCAGGGAGAGCCAAGCTGGCCTGTTCATCTTCACGATCTCCGACGCTGTCCGGCCGATGTCGCCCACCCTCGTTCCGTTGCA